>Ga0070734_10000148_pt1 | contig 192341 bp, 143 predicted proteins | sample Coa_R1_8_FD_66444 | JGI IMG/M metagenome (GOLD analysis project Ga0070734, IMG submission 66444) | Surface soil microbial communities from Centralia Pennsylvania, which are recovering from an underground coalmine fire - Coalmine... | ecosystem: Environmental > Terrestrial > Soil >...
GTCACGCCGAGGATCGATATCACCTCGGCACGATCGAACTCTCGGCGCCCCTGTTCCGTGAGGGACAGGACCACCCGGCTTTCCTGCGAAGATAACGATCTGATCCCAAAGTCCATTTGAGAACCAATTACAAAACCCCTCAAAAAAGGGGGTTTTGTTGAACATTATAGCAGGTGCTCATATTCCCGTCAAACGATTCATCAAAACCCCGGAGCCCCCGGGGTTTCGTCGATATTGAGACGCACGTACCCGCTGAAATCGCTCAACTTATGTTGATCAATGAGAAATGTCTTTAGGTGCCTTGACATCATATGCATATGAAGACGAGACTAAAAGTGTGCCAGAACTCGCAGATCTGATCAAAGGGCGTCGGCTCGCCCGAAAATGGTCGCTCCGGCATCTCGGCGACCAGATTGGCGTGACTCCTGCGTACGTTGCTGACCTTGAGGCGGGCCGCCGCCTACCGAGCGCCGAGCTCAAAGACCGGATCTCCTCAGTCCTCGAAATACCATCGGAAGAACTTGCAGCCGCAGATGCCCGGCTCACGCCCGACTTGCGAGAGTGGATCGAGCAGCGCCCACAACTCACCAGTCTCCTTCGTTCCCTGCGCGCATCCCCGGAGTCCGAAATGATCATTCAGCGCTTAAGCCGGCTAATCAGCCGCCGTTCCAAGCCTCAATTGCCACTCGGTTTCCTGGTGACGTGGGAGTCCGAGTTGCGCGCCATCGCCGCGGAGACTTTTGCCTGGTCGATCGAGACAGGCGGAGACCTCTTCGGGCGATGGCAAGACGTGCCGACCGTTCTGTTCGCGTCCAAAGCGGGGCCGAACGCAATACGCGATCACGCCCATTTCCGGCTCGACGTCGATTACCTGCGCGAACTGAGCGAAACCATGGCCAACGATTGGGCGCTTCGCTACTTCGGCGACTGGCATTCCCATCATCGCCTCGGCTTGTCGGCGCCCAGCGGGGGCGACCGGCGCAGGATCGTCACCCTTGCTGGCCGCAATCAATTTACGAACATGGCGGAAATCATCGTCACGATCGACGACAAGCGCGATGAGCCGCTCGTTCGAATCCATCCATGGCTTTACGATCTGTCAGCCGACAATCCCGAGCCCCTTCCCATGCGGATCAGGGTCCTACCCGGGATAAGTCCCGTCCGGCAGGCGTTGATCGCGCGCCGGGCGCTTCCCGAACAGGACCTGCAAGCATGGGAAAAGCTCTCCCTGCAAAGGATTCGAATCGGGTCTGACGCGACTGTGCCGGTTGTTGAGCCGGTGACCGACGTTGACTCCGCAACCCGGGAACGAACGCTGGCGCACCTTGCCGAAGCGCTCGAAAAGGAAAGTGCGAGCCCTGTCGAGAAGCATGCGACCGGTTTTGGCTGCATCATCGTGGCGCAGCTCGCAGAACCCGAATATCTGGCTTTTGCGCTTGGATCTGCCTGGCCCATGCCGGTGCTCGAAATTCACCATATGAACCGAGGCGACGGTTCCAGCGAACCGATAAAGCACCCGTCCGGCCTAATCGCAGCCGATGTGCCCGGAATTCTCGATGTATTCCGCAAGGCGCGAAAAACGAAAGGATCTCGTCATGGGATGGACGCTTGAACAGCGGCAGAGGCTCGCCCTGGAACATCAAGTCCTGCAGCGGGAGGGTTTCGACCAGTTCGGCGTTTACCACTATGCCGCCGACGATTCTTATTCAGCCGGCGGCCTGGCGACGGCGAACTCTGGATATCAATACAGGCTGTGGATTCCGATCCCGTCGGGATATCCACACCAGCGCCCCCCGATGTATATAACGTCGCCCGACCCACTTCTGATGTTCGACATGAAACCTGTGTCGTCGCTCGGCGTGTCACACCAGATGCATACCCTCATACCCCTCGCCGGCTGGCCGCAGATTTGCCACTGGCGGGACACGCGCTGGCATTCAGGCATATTGCTGCAAAAGGTGTTTTTGAAGGGGCTTCTCTGGATTGAAGCCTATGAGCAGCACCTGACGACGGGGCGTTCCATCGCCGATTTTGTTTCCACCATGGCGGAGAGAGCATGAGCGATCCACAACAACAGCAAATGATCAGAGAAGCGATGAAGTCGATCGCCGAACGCAAGCCCGGCCGCACCAAGCTGGTCTACGACAAAACGAAGCGCACAATCGTCGCCGTGGCCGAAGGCGTTCAGGCGCCGCGCGCCCTCAACATTACAGCCGACGATGCCGACATGTTCGCCGTGGTGACGTTGTCAAGCGCATGGCTCCGGGACAACTGGGCGCTGCTTAAGCAGGACGGACGCATTCCTGCGTCGTTGAGCTCCTGGGACGACGGTGATGCCATGACGCATAGCGTTCTGGGCGTGCAGCCATCGCCGCACATTGAGAGCAGCCTTATCCTTTTCACCGAAACGACTCCGCCAGCAGGCCAGGATCTGCGCATCATTCTGACGCCCACAGCAGATTCTCCCGATCGGCCCGGCACGTTTGCCGCGCCCGACGGCCAAACCTACAGGGCCGTCTGCGTGCGCGGTACGAACAACGCGGAAGAAAAGCCTGAGGTTTATTTCGCAGACATTCAGCCGGAACTGGCCACCCGGCGCTCAGGAATCCTCGAGTCCGCCATTCTTCAGGATAAATGCGTACTCGTGATCGGGGTGGGCACCGGCGGGGCGCATGCGGCCGTCGAGCTGGCGAAGTGCGGCGTCGGCCGCTTCATCCTTGTCGACAGGGACCGCCTCGGCGTCGGCAACGTTGTCCGCCATCCCGGCAGCATCTCGCAAGTCGGCCGCTACAAGGTGAACGTGGTCCAAGATCTGATCCATGAAAAGAATCCCGCCGCTCAGGTCGCGGCTCATGCTCTCACCGTCAGCCACGAGAGTTGCGAGCAGATCCGCGTATTGATCGCGCAAGCCGATGTCGTGATTTGCGGGACCGATAACCGCCCCAGCAAACTCCTGATCAACCAGATGTGCATCGAACAGAAAAAGCCCGCCATTTACGGCGGCGCGTTTCGCCGTGCATATGGCGGCCAGGTTCTTCGCGTCCGCCCGGGCGAATCGCCTTGCCAGCAATGCTTCGTCTCCGCCATGCCAGAGGCGGCTGCGGACGAGGAGGTTTCGACGAGCGCCGACGCCGACGAGATCGCCTACTCCGACCGTCCCGTCGCGGTTGAACCTGGACTGTCCCTGGACGTGCTGCCGATCGCGAATATGCTCACGAAGCTCGCTCTTCTCGATCTTCTGGCCGGCAAGGAAAGCTCGCTGTCGATGCTCGAGCGGGATTTCGACGCGCCCTGGTATTTATGGCTCAATCGCCCCGAACCGGGCACGCAATACGCAAGCTGGCCTCCGCTCAGCGAAAGCAGCGATGAAATGACCATTCACAGATGGTACGGAATCTACTTTGAGCGAGACCCCGACTGCCCTGCGTGCGGCAACTTCCTGGGTTCGCTGGCGGCACACTACGGCCTCGATCTGGGATCGCTGGAAGAAGTGCCGGCCCTGCCCGGAAAGGAAGGCTAGCCGTGGAACTTGCCGCAGACTTCAAGGCCCTTCTGTCATCTATCCAGCCCGGCGACACGGATGTGGCCGACGCCAAAGCGGCTCACGAAAAGGTGCGCGAGCGGCTGCGCTCGGACGATGAGTTCAAGGACGCGCACAAGGATACCTTCCTCTCCGGCTCCTACGCGCGTCATACGGCCATCAATGACATCAACGACGTCGACGTCATTTGCATAGTCGACATCGACCACACCATCACCCAGCCGGAAGTCGTACTCGCCTGGACCGAATCCATTCTTGGCAAGTACTACGAGGAAACCAAGCGCCAGGGCCGGTCTGTGGGCGCGCAGGCTGCGAAGGGCGTGTGGCTCGATATCGTGCCGGCCACGCTGATGAACGGCGACGACGGTCCGCTGTGGATACCGGATCGCAAAGCGCAGGCATGGGTTCCTACGCACCCGAAAGGGCAGATCAAGACCGCCACCGATAAGAACAAGGCGATCAGCGGGTATTACGTGCAGGTTGTCAAACTGCTGAAATACTGGCGCGACAAGCTGCCGACCGAATCCTGCAAGCTGAAATCCTACATCCTCGAAAGCCTGATTCATGGAAGCATCGGCTCTCCTTCGTGCCCTGCCCGCGCCGTCGCCAACGTTTTTGAGGGCGTCGAGAGTTCATACGGCATATATCGCGACCTCAACACCGTGCCGGTGATTTCTGATCCGGCTTACGCGTCGGTGAATGTGGCAAAGCATTGGGAGTTCAAGGAGTTCAAAGATTTTATGTTGCAGGTGAGATCAGCCGCCGCCACCGCCCGCAAGGCACTGGATAACACCGACGAAACGGAGAGCCGAAAGCTGTGGCGCCAGATCTTCGGTTCGAAATTCGGACAGTGAAAACCCTATGCCTAAGCCCCGAAAACCCAGAGCCAAGCCCCCGGCGGGATCCCTCCTCGGTCCCGACTCGATGGGCGGTATCACCGCGAACAAAGGCTTCGATTTTCAAACGCGGTATGCGGCCTGCCAGTTGCCGTTATGGCTCCTGGAACCGCCGTTCCACCAGCTCTTCTATGAAGGCACGGGTGACATTGACATTCGCTACGAGGAACTCGGCGAATCGTCGCGCATCCATCTTCAGATAAAGGACCATGAGGTCACCCAGGCTGAATTCAAGGAGGTGATCGCCCATTTCCGGAGCCTTGATGGTGGCCTCCCCGGCGTCTACAAATGCTTCAGGCTGGTGTGCCCTTCTCTCGCGGCGAAGCTGCGGCCGATCGAGACGGGATTGGCCCGTTACCGGAAGGCGAAGCCCTTTTACGACGATGCACCGAGCGCGCTCGCGCCGACCGAGGAGGAACTCAATGGGCGTATCCACGCGCTCGGTTTCAATGATGATGACGCCGCTTTCATCGCCTTTAAGGTTTTCTTCGAAGTCGGTCACGGCGACCTCCACCATGACGACCGCGCCGTAGATTTGTTCATCGGCCGGCTGTTGAAGCATCCGGAATACGCCGAAAAAGTCCGCGCCGCGGTGTTCCCGGCCTTCGCGGAGTTGCTCCGCGCGATCCAAGGAAACCGGGGCGCGGTTCTCGCGCGCACCGATGTCGAGAAAATCCTGCGGGCTGCTGTCGCCTCCGTCGCAAACGAAGAAAAGAGCGTCACAATCTGGATTCAGAATTGGACGCACGAAGCGTTCGATATTCCCGCGGATTACGAATTGGACTGGTCCACGAACTTCGACCGCGCTACGAGGAAGGTCCCTACCGAGAACGTCTGGAACGAGCAGTTGATTCCGCAGATTCGTGCGCTCAAGGAGAGGCTAGCTGCTGAGCGCACTGAGCGGTTAATCCGGTTTCGCGGCAAGTGCGCCCTCTCCACGGGCATTGCGCTTGGTGTAAATTTCCCGGCCGTCGGCGGCTGGAGCTTCGAGATACCGCAGCCCCCGGCGAAAGACGCCTGGCGTTCCGATGCCGAACCGATACGACCATACGACCTGCCTGTGCAACTCATCGACGGCGACGGAACCGACCTTGTCCTTGGGCTCAATATTCGGGGCGATGGCCGCGAAGATGTGCGCCGCTACATTGAGAGCACAGCGGTGCCGCCGAAATTGTTCGCCTTCATGGCGCCGTCCGCGCCCGGGAGCCAGTCGATCACCGGAGCGTCCGAGGCTTGCGCGTTCGCCCACGCTGTGAGGGAACAGCTCGGTCATTTGACGAAATCGCATGGCATCAAGACCACCCGCCTTTTCTTTTACGGGCCCTTTGCTCTCGCTGTCTTCCTAGGGCAACAGTTAAGTTCGGCGGGTGAAATCCAGTTATTCGAATACCAGGACCCAGGCTATGTCCCAAGTTGCAGACTGAGGACGTGAAGACAGAGTCTGAGGCGCCGAGCTGCCGAACGTGCCCCCGATAAGCTGATCAGCGCGCCATAGCGCGCGGCACAATCACGGCCACTTTTGAGAAGTCGATCTTCTTCGGGCACCTATGATCGATGCGTTTCTCCGACAGGTCCAAATAATGGTACCCCAGCGGATGGCGGGCAATCGGCGCGGCGCTGACCGGTCTCCACCGCAAGGGTTCGGGCCACGTTCTTGGTGCGATGCGCTAACGCCCCACCCAACTGCCCACCCAGGAGTGTACTTTTGGTATTTAGAATGAACTTTCTTACAAAAATATTTGCTTTGTACTCAAGGAGATAGGGAAGGTCGGAAGCTTCACACGCAGGAGGTCACAGGTTCGAGTCCTGTCGCGCCCACCATAAAATCATCCCGATCTGACGCTTCAACGTCGCATTGCTCTTTCTTGCATGCCGGCCCTCCCGCGCGCTTGCCGCCCCAGCGGGCCTTCGCGCGCTCCAGAAACGAGGGCACTTTCTTGTCCCTGGCGACGGCGACGATCGCGGCGAATGCTTGCAGGAAGCCGCTTTTGCGGTGGTGGGAAGATCGCACCGCTTCCCAGTCAGTCGCGAGTCCCACCCGCACGAAGCATCGCTTGGCGCGATCGAAGTTCGAGACGGCGGCATCGTAGTACCTGCCCTTTGCGGCATCGACGATACGCATGCCCTTGGATCGCGTCGAGGCGTGCGGCAAGCCCTGCGTGGGTTCTTTCCAAATTCTTCGCTTGCGGGATCGGTGGTGCAGTGTCCACCTTCTGTAAGGCGCGAATAGCGGAAGCTCTACTCCTGCCTCAGTGCCACCATGGGATCGATCGCCGCCGCACGGCGGGCCGGCACCCCAGCAGCGACAATCGCCGCCCCTGCAAAGATCGCCAGGGCTGTACCGATGACGAGGGGGTCGATAGCCTGAATTCCAAATAACAAGGAGCGCGTCAGACGCATCAGCGCGATCGCGCCGGCCAGTCCAACCAGCAGCCCTCCACCCACCGTACCCGCAAGATCTTTCAGGACCAGGCCGTAGATCGGCAATCGCTGCGCACCGAGCGCAGTCCGGATTCCGATTTCCTTCGTCCGCCTCGTCACTGAGTAATTCAGAAGGCCGAAAAGGCCGACCGTCGCCAGCACAAGGCCAAGAAACGCGAAGGCGCCACCCATCCAGGCCAGGAGCCTCTCTATGCGGATCGTGCTGCCTACCAGCGCGCTCAATGTCGTGACGTCTCTGACCCGTAGCCGCGATCCCAACGCTTCGGCCTCGCGCTCCACCATCTTCGCCACCGAACCCGTGTCGAGCGTGGAGCGCACGTATAAGGTGAAGGCCCTCGGCGGCTTCATGGGCATGTAGGCGATGGGCTCCGGTCCGTTTCGCAAACTGCCGAAGTGCGAATTCGCAGCCAGGCCGACGATCTGGTGGCGCACCCCGTCATCCCGGCGGAATTCCCTGCCGAGCACCAATTCGCTTCCGAAATATCGCCTCGCGAATGCGACATTGACGACAGTCGGGACCGGCTCGTCGTCGTTATCACGAAAGGAAAAATCGCGGCCGCTGAGCAGAGGAGTACGAAGAGCCGCGAAATAGCCGGGCGAGACCCGATAGAAGGTCTCCTCCGAATTCGATGGCGCCTTTCCGGGCAGGACCACCCGCTGCGCGCGGCGGGCTCCGGAGAAGATCGCCATCCAACCGGTGGCCGCCCCCTGTACGTTGGGCAGCGCGGCGGCGTGCATCTGGATCTGCTGCATCAGCGCGAGCTGGCTGTCCCGTTGCGGGGTATTGCTCATGGTCAGTACGGTGACGCCCGCCGGATCGAACCCGGTGTCTACGGCCGCCAGGTTGCGCAGGCTAAACAGAAAGCCCGCGCCGCCAATCACCAGGCAGAACGCGAAGGCCACCTGTACGCCCACGAAGAGGCGCCCGATCCGGAGACGTCCCGCCTGTCCGCCCGCATGGCGAAGCGCGAACATCGGGCCCACGCTCGTCGCCTGCCAGGCGGGCAGCAGGCCGAAGAACAGCGCCGAAAGGGCACAGATCGCCACGCAGAACAACAACACACGCGTGTCGAGCGTAAGATCCAGCCTCACGGGATTGTTCTTGGTGGAAACCATCCGCACGAGCGCCGGACCGGTGATGCTTGCCAGTATCCATCCGCACAGGCCTGCGAGGAGTGAAATCAGCAGGCTCTCGGTGAGAAATTGCCGCATCAGGCGCGCCCGCCGCGCACCCAGGGAAACGCGCAGCGCCGTTTCTGCCGAGCGCGCAGTCGACCGGGCGAGCAGCAGGCTTGCGACATTGGCGCAGGCAATCAACAGAACGCAAGCCGATACGCCCATCAGAATCCATAACGGCTGCGCGAACATCCGCCGGAACGCGGAGATCCCATTGGCTCCGGAGTGAGCCAGCAGCGGCATCTCGAGAAGCTGCTGCCGCATCGCTGGACTCATCGCGACCCCGCTGCCGATCCGGTTCTCCTGATGCCGGTGGAACGCGGGCTGCAGGCGGGCCAGCGTTTGCTCCCTGGTAAAGCCGGGCGCCAGACGTCCTATCAGATGGAACAGCCGAATATCGGGGTTCGTGAAGATGTCGGGGTCGGTCAGAGTGACCGGCAGCCATACATCGACGAACTTACCAGGCTCGACGCCCGAGAAACCCTCGCGAGCAACGCCGAGAATGGAATAGGTTCTGCCGTTCAGAATGAACCTCTGCCCCAGGACAGACGGATCCGACCCGAATCGACGACGCCAGTACTCGTAACTCAGCACCACCACGGCGCGCGGAGCGGGGTAATGGTCCTCGTGGGAAGAGAACAGCCGGCCCAGTGCCGGCGGTATCCCCAGCACCGTAAAGGCATCGGGCGAGACGTATTGCTGGACGACTCCCTCGTATGGACCGGCGTCGCCGGATGGCTGCGCGTCCACGCGGTTCGGCGAGTCGAGCAGTGCGAAGCTCGCGGAATCGCTCGCGGCGTCGCGAAACTGTTCGAACAGCGGATAGCTGAACACATCACTTTCTCCGGCTGCTGGAATCCCCGGAGCGGCACTCTCGGCAGTCGTCAAAGTGAATAGCCGGTCCGGTTGCGGTACGGATAGCGGGCGCAATAGCGCGGCATCGACAATTGAGTAAATCGCGGTGTTCGCTCCGATCGCAACGGCGAGGGACAGGACGGCGGTCGCGGCGAAAACCGGATTTCGCAGCAGGCCGCGCCACGCGTAGCGGGCGTCCTGGCAAGTGGCTTCGAGGGCCGTCGAAAGCCTGAGTTCGCGGCTTTGCTCGCGGAGGCCGGTGACGTTGCCAAAAGAACGCGCTGCCTGCTGTTGGGCCTCCCGGAGGCTGAGGCCGCGGCTTTGAAGGTCCGCGGCGCGGCGATCGAGATGGTCGCGGATTTCATCCGTCAGGTCGTCGTCCAGACGGTGCGGGTTCAATGCGTTCTTGAGTCTTGTGAGCCACGGCACGATAGCCTCCCAGTCCTTCTGTAACGGCGCTACGCGTGGCGGAGAACGCGAGTTACGCCGGCTGAAAAGGTGTTCCAGTTTTCCGTTTCCGCCGCGAGCTGCTTCAAACCGGTACGGCTGATGCGGTAGATCCGCGCCCGGCGCTTGTTTTCAGTGATCATCCATTCCGCCGTGATCCATCCTGCTTCTTCCATCCGGTGGAGGGCCGGATAGAGCGACCCTTCTTCCACGCGAAGCGCCTCTTCAGAGACTTCCTGAATGGCGTTGGCAATCCCATACCCGTGTGTTGGGCCGCGGCGGTTCAGGACGGTGAGGATCAGCATGTCCAGGGCGGAATGCGACGAATTGGAATTGGCCATATACTCCGATTGCTAGGGTAGCAATCTGATCAAACCATCCCGGCTCCCGCTTTGTCAAGCCCCTTCCAGCGTTGTGGTGTGTGGAATCCATGCGTGATCAGGGCCACAATTGCCGCTCCCACGACCAACAGTTGGCCATCCGAATCGCGTTATCACTATCAGAAGGGAGAGCACGATGATCAACTCCGCCGACGCCAGCAGGTTTCGCTTGGAACACGACGCCATGGGCGAAGTCGCGGTGCCCAAGGAGCACCTGTGGGGCGCACAGACCGAGAGGGCTCGCCACAACTTCCCAATCGGCGTCGAGCACTACCGATGGGGCCGTCCGGTGATCCGCGCTCTCGGCATCCTGAAGAAGTGCGCGGCTCTCGCGAATCGTGAACTGGGCCAGCTGCCGGCGGCGAAATCCGACCCGATCGTCCGCGCCGCACAGGAAGTCATCGATGGAAAGCTGGATGGCGAGTTTCCGCTCGGCGTCTTTCAAACCGGCTCGGGGACGCAGACCAATATGAACGCCAATGAGGTGATTGCCAACCGCGCGGTTCAGCTTGCCGGCGGCGTGGCCGGTTCCAAAACGCCGATCCACCCCAATGACGACGTGAACCACAGCCAGTCCTCCAATGACACATTTCCGACGGCCATGCATATTGCGACCGTCGAGGAGTTGGAGGGCACGCTGGTGCCAGCGATCCGGGGATTGCGGGATACTCTGTCGGCAAAGTCGGAGCAGTTCGCCGATGTAGTCATGGTTGGCCGGACCCATCTCCAGGATGCGACGCCGGTGACACTCGGCCAGGTGATCTCCGGCTGGGTGGCGCAACTCGATCAGGCCGCAGACACGATCCGTCTGTCCCTGCCCGGCGTGCTTGCGCTCGCGATTGGGGGAACAGCGGTGGGGACGGGGCTGAATGCCGACCCTCGGTTTGCTGGCTTGGTGGCGGCCAAGATTGCGGATGAGACCGGCAAGGCCTTCGTCTCGGCGTCCAATAAGTTCGCAGCTCTCTCGGCGCACGATGCCATGGTGAACGTCAGCGCCTCCCTGCGGACTCTGGCGGGGGCCCTCATGAAAATCGCCAATGATGTGCGGTGGTACGCCGCTGGTCCCCGCGCCGGAATCGCCGAGTTGAGAATCCCGGAGAACGAGCCGGGCTCGTCGATCATGCCGGGCAAAGTCAATCCCACGCAATGCGAAGCGCTCACCATGGTGGCGGTAGAGGTCTTTGGCAACGACCACGCCGTGGCCTTCGCGGGGTCGCAAGGCAACTTCCAGCTCAATGTCTACAAGCCGGTAATTCTGCACAACGTTTTGCGGTCGATTCAACTGCTGGCCGAAGGCGCCCGTTCTTTCGAGGAGCATTGCGCCCGTGGCATCGAGCCCGATGAAAAACGGATTCGCCAGCACCTGGACCACTCGCTGATGCTGGTAACGGCGCTCAATCCGCACATCGGGTATGAAAAATCGGCGCAGATTTCGCTTAAAGCTTACCGCGAAGAACTCACCTTGCGTGATGCCGCGCTTCAGCTCGGCTACCTGACCGCAGAACAGTTTGACGAGTGGGTCCGGCCCGAAGAGATGACTCACCCGATGCAACTGTAAGATGACACACCGGCCGGGGCGCCGTTGTATGACACTATAGAGGCGCACTTCACCCGAGGCTTGCGTGAATCGAGGTTGCCATGGAAATCTCTCGTCGAAATCTGATCGCGGCTGCGGGGCTGGCGACGGCCGCCGCCTCCGGGGTGCGCAGCGCCGTGAGGAGCCTGCCGGACAAAACCGAGTTTCCCGTCGTCAAAGCCGAGGTGTGCCTCAACAATGCGCGCTGGCATCCCATCAGCCTGGGCGCCACCCGCGCGGTACAGCAGTATCTCGACTACAAGGCGACCGGTGGCGGTAACGATCCCGACTACGGCACCGGGCTCCAGGCCCGCGCCAAGGAGCAGTTCGCGAACCTGATCCATGCCAAGCCCGCCGAGGTGAGCTTCGTGCCCAGCACGACGGTCGGGGAGAACCTCGTGGCAGCAGCCCTGGATCTTCCGAGAGCCGGCGGCAATATCGTAACCGACGCACTGCATTTCGAAGGCTCCCTTTACCAGTACGGCGAGTTGGCAAAACAGGGCCTCGAGGTGCGAATTGCCCGGCCCAAGCAGTGGCGAATCGACCTCCCGGATCTGGACAGGTTGATTGACCGCAAGACGAAGCTGGTGGCCGTCTCGCTGGTTTCCATGATCAACGGATTTCAGCACGATCTCAAAGCCATCTGCGATCTGGCACATTCACGCGGAGCCCGCGTCTATGCTGACGCCGTTCAAGCCGTGGGCGCGGTTCCCGTGGACGTGCGGGCCAGCGGTGTCGACTTCCTGGCCTGTTCCAGCTACAAATGGCTGATGGGAGACATGGGGCTCGGATTCCTTTACGTGCGCGAAGATCTGCTCGGCAGCCTGCCGAGAGTGCAGTATGGATTCCGGCAACTCGACCACGTGCAGTATCATGCTTTTCCTTACGATCCGCCCGGCGACGCAGTGATGGAGTGGACTCCATCGGGAACCGCGGGCGGACACTTCGAAGTGGGTACGGTCTCCAACACGACCGCTGCCTGCCTGGCTCATTCGTTGGATTACATCCGGCAACTGGGAGTAGAGAATATTCAGGCGCATCGCCAACCGCTGCTGCGACGCCTGCAGAGCGAGTTGCCGCGCTTGGGTTTCGAACCCCTGACGCCCTCCGACAGTAAATCGCCAATCGTTGCCTTCGCGAAAGAGGACACCCGGGAACTCGCGGCAAAGCTGAAGCGCCAGCGGATCGATATCGCCGTTTACCCGCACCGCATCCGCATTTCGCCCTCGGTATACAACGATCAGGCGGATGTCGATAAGCTTCTCGCAGCGCTCAGTTAACGTGCCGAGTCGCCGTTCATTTCCGTAATGCGGGAAGCGGATCGATGCGAGTGGCCCGGAAGGCCGGCAGCCACGTCGCGATCGCGGCCAACACCAACAGAAACAGCGTCACTACCGCAAATGTCGCGGGATCCGCGGCGCTCACTCCGATGAGCATCCCAGCCACGGCGTGAGTCGCGGCCAGCGCCGCCGCTGCACCTATCACAACGCCGGCCAGGGCCAACACCATTCCTTGCCCAATGACCATTGTGATTACGTTGCGAGGCCGCGCACCCATCGCGGTGCGGATGGCAATCTCCGCGGTGCGTTGGCTGACAGTGTATGACATCACGCTGTAGAGTCCGAGGGCCGCCAGCAACAGGCACATCAGGGCGAGAGTACCCATCAGACTGGCGGTCACCTTCTGTGAGTAAGTCGCCAGGACGGTGTATTCATTCAAGGGAATCGTGTGAAATGCAGTGACGCTCCCGTCGGTATCGGCAACTGCCTTCCGAAAGAGAGGAATCGCGTCCGCGGGGTTGCCGGCAGTGCGCACCAGGACGTCCAGTTCCGCCGCGCTCCGATCCGACTGGCGAAAGGGAAGATAGAGATAAGGCCGCGCCGCTTCCGTGGGGCTGAAATACTTGCTGTCCTTCGCCATGCCTACGATTCTCCACGATTTGCCGGCCGCGTCGATCTTCCTTCCGACAGGACTCTCGCCGTGGAAGTACCGCTGTGCAAACGCCTGGTTGACGATCGACACCGGCCCACTCGACGGATCGTCGCGATCCGTGAAATCCCTGCCTTCCAACAGCGGAATCCGCATCGTCGCGAAATAGTCAGGTCCAACCATCGCGCTGCTGGCGTTGGGAGATTCGCCTGGCGCCGGCGTATAGCCGGGCACGGTCACGTCGTAATAAGGGCCCGCGGTCGTGCTGAGGGGCACGACGTTGGAGTAACTGACGACGTCGACACCAGGAGAGGCCAAGAGGCGCTGTTTCAGCCTGGAGGCGAACTGCGGTACCTCGCCGCGCGAAAAGCCTGTGGCATCGAGGAAGAAGCGCCCGAACAACACGTGGCCCGCTTCGAAGCCCGGTTCAATTGCGCGAGCGTTGTGAAAACTCTGCAGGAAGAGCCCGGCACCTAACAAGGCGACGGTCGCCAAGGCCACCTCACCAACCACGAGGAGGCTGCGGGTTCGCCGCGAGGCTGCTCCGGCGGTGTCGCTGCGGCTGCCCTCTTTCAGCACTTCGTTCAGGTTGGAGCGGAAGACGAACAGCGCAGGAGAAACTCCCGAAATTAAGGCGGTGGCCATGCAGGCGGCCGCGGTGAACAGGAGAATTCGCGGGTTCAAGGCGTACGCCGTCACAATCGGAAATCCGACGTTCGGCAGCATCCCGGCGAGTGACCCTCGCATCCACATGAGCATCAGAATTCCAACACCGGCGGCGCCGATCGCCAGGATGAGCGTCTCCGTCAGCACCTGCATCGCCAGCCGCGAACGCGATGCGCCTACGGCACAGCGTATGCCGAACTCTCTCTGGCGGCCCACCGACCGCGCCAGCAGAAGGTTCGCCACATTTGCGCAGACGATCAGGAGCACCAGCACTGACACGGCCAGTAGAATCCGCAGCGGAGCGTGCAGCAATTCGTTGATTCCGTTGTGGGCGTCCCAGGGCGCCAGGATCGTAGCGCTAATACCGCTATTAGTCTTGGGGTTGGCCTGCGCCAGGTTTGCGGCGATCGTGCCGGCTTCGGCGCGGGCACTCTCCACCCGCAGTCCGGCTCGCAGACGGCAGATGCCATCCAGCCAGCCGCGAAAATCGCGTTCGGTAAATGCCCCTTCGGGCAGCGCACCCAGAGCCGGCGCCATCGTCACGGGCACCCACAGATCGTACTGCATCACCGGCCAACTGCCGTGAAACTCGTCCGGGGTGACGCCGACGATGGTCAAGGGATGGCGATTGATCCGGACGGTCTTTCCGGAGATCGCCGGGTCCGCGTGGAAATAGTCGCGCCAGAGGCGCTCGCTGATGATCGCGACGGCATGCGCTCCCAGGTCGTCGCCGGTCTCTTCGCGAGTAAACCCGCGGCCGAGCCGCATGCGAACGCCCATGACATCGAAATAGTTGCCGGAGACCAGTTCGCCCCACGCGACGCGCGCTCGCGCTTCTTCGCCGAATGTGAAAGCGCACTGCCTGCGGACCGCCACACCTGAGACTCCTTGTAACCGCTCGCGATAATCCCGGTAGTCGAGCCAGGAAATGTTGGTGCCGCCATTGGGTGCATTGGCAGTGATCATCTCCAGAACCGCCAGTTCGTCGCTGTGACTGGTGCCCGGGAAAGGATGCAGCATCACGCCGTCGATCCAGGAGAAAACAGTAGTGGTGCAGGCGATTCCCAATCCCAGGGTCAGCATAGCCACCAGGGCGAAGCCGGGGCTCCCCGAGAGGATCCTGAGTCCGAATTTGATATCTTGCAGGACGTTGCGCATGGCGCTATAGGGTTGTGCAATCCTCTGGCAACTGTAAAGTATTGACAGTAGAGGTGCTCCTGCTATACCGTTGAGCGCTTTTGACATCTCATTGTCCGAAACCGAACAATAACATGCGGCACTTAGGGCGGCATGCCCTCTGCCGGAACCCACTATAATGGAAACCTTATTCGGAGCCTCATGAAACTTTCGATACTGGCGGCAGCTCTGATCGCGACCGTTGCGCTCGCGCAGGAGACACCCACGGAGCGCGAGGCGGCGCGCGACGTCCTCAAGAAGATGAACGAACTCGAGAAGTCACTGGACGTACCAGGGTGGGTCGCCCGCCTGAGCGTACCCAACGCCGAGCGCGATCGGGTGACCACGCGGGCCAAAGAACTCATGGACACCGAGTTACTGGCGATGAGCGACGACATCACCAGGCACCCTGAGATCGGATTCGAGGAGAAGCGCTCGATCCAACTTCTGGTCGACTACCTGAAACGCCACGGCTTCGAGGTCACGATGGGAGTGGCCAATCTGCCCACCGCTTTCGTGGCCCGTTACAAGGGAAGTCACAGCGCTCCGCAACTCGGCGTGATTCTGGAGTACGATGCGTTGCGCGGTACCAAGGGGCCGTTCCATGGCGACCAGCACAGTGCCCAAGGCCCGGTGGGAATGGCGGCGGCGATCGCCATGGCCGAGTACCTCGAGCGGACGCATACCCCGGGCAGCGTCGTGGTCTTCGGGACCCCCGGCGAAGAAATGATGCCGCCGGTAGCAAAAACCGATATGTTCAAGGCTGGCGTCTTCGAAGGCGCGGACGTCATCGTCCGCAGCCATGCAGTCAGTAGTTCGTACCGGCCCGCGCCCGGCTTCGGCACATGCTGCCTCAACATCGATGGGGTGAAGTACACCTTCTCGGGAGCGCCCTCGCACCAGATGACGCCTTGGGCGGGCCGCAACGCGCTCGAAGCGGTCATCCATCTGTTCAATAACATCGACAGTGTCCGCAGCAGCATTCGCCCGGAGGCGCGGGTGCAGGGCGTGATCACGGAAGGGGGCGCCGCGCCCAACGTGGTGCCCGATCGCACAGTCGCCGACTTCTACATTCGCTATCCCGACTCCGTGTACCTGCAACAAGTCCGCGAGTTTGTCGACAACGCGGCCCGCGCCGCGGCGCTGTCGACCGGGACCAAGGTCAAGATCGACAATTACGGGAACATGCGCGATGGCATCTCGATCGCGACGCTCGCTGAGGTAGGATTCGCCCACATGAAGCAACTAGGGGCCACCCACGTGTCTGAGGAGCCGGGGAAGCCGCAGGGATATGAAGAGACCGGCAGTGTCTCGAGTGCCATCCCGGGAATGGGTTTCGCGGTGTTCAGCTCCAACGCGCCCAATCATACATATGAAATGGAAGCGGATGCACTCACGGACGTGGGGCATCAGGGCTTTGTCGTGAGCTCCGAGGCGATGGCGGCACTGCTGTTCGACTTCGCCACTCATGCGGATTATCGTGCGGCGGTGAAGCGCGAATTCGAGGGCATCCGGGCGCTGTTTGGGGAATACCAGGAGGCTCTGAAGAAGGTGTACATCGTGCCTCGCGTGCCCGACCCGAAGTAGACCCGTAACGTATTATGCCCATAGGACGCCTGTTCATTACCGGCCTCATCGAATGCCCAAAGCAGATTTGAAATCCCAAGCCGTACAGCCTGTACAGCCTGTGCGTACGCCTGCCAGTCCTCACCTCCCCGTGCTGCTGTTGCTCTTCGCGGGCAGCGGCTGCTCCGCGCTTATCTACGAAATCGTCTGGTACCAGCTTCTGCAGCTGGTGATCGGCTCCACGGCGATTTCGCTCGGCGTTCTGCTTGCTACCTTTATGGGCGGCCTCTGTCTGGGCAGCCTGGCGCTCTCGCGCATTCAGCGCGTGCAGAAGGAACATCCTCTGCGCCTTTACGGCAAGGTGGAATTGGGCATCGGGCTGTGCGGAATTCTGGTGCTGTTTGTGATGCCGCTGCTCGATGGCGTGTACACGGCAGCCGTGGGACATGGATTGCCCGCGATCCTCTTTCGCGCTCTCATCTGCGCGATCGGGCTGCTGCCGCCCACATTTCTAATGGGGGCCTCCCTACCGGCAGCGGCGCGGTGGCTGGAGGATAGCCGCGAGGGCGTCTCCTGGATGGGCTTTCTTTACGGCGCCAACACCGCGGGCGCGGTGCTCGGATGTCTGCTGGCGGGTTTCTACCTGCTGCGCGAGTTCGACATGACTCGCGCTACTCTGGCAGCGGCCGCTATCAATGGCCTGGTGGGCGCGGCGAGTTTGCTGCTGGCCAAGCGAACGCCGAATCGCGTGGGCGTGGGCGGCGGTGCCACGCCGGCTCCGACACCTTCGACTTCTACGACTAAGGGCTATTGGCCCGTCTACGTGACCATCGCTCTTTCGGGCGCGACCGCGCTCGGCGCTGAGGTCATCTGGACTCGCCTCCTGAGTCTGTTGCTGGGGGCGACGGTCTACACGTTTTCGATCATTCTCGCGGTGTTCCTGATTGGCTTGGGGTTGGGGAGTGGCGTCGGGTCCTACCTGGCGAGAACGGTCAAACCGCGCCTTGCCATCGGATGCTGCCAACTCTTACTCGTCCTGGGAATTGCCTGGACGGCCGTGATGCTGGGCAGCTCCCTACCGTATTGGCCGATCAATCCCCTGCTTTCCAATAGTCCCTGGTTTACGTTTCAGGTAGATTTGGTGCGGTGCCTCTGGGCGATCCTGCCGGCTACGCTTTTTTGGGGCGCCAGCTTTCCACTGGCGCTCGCTGCAGCCTCACGAGGCGAGGATTCCGCACGGCTGGTGGGGGGCATTTATGCCGCCAACACCGGTGGGGCGATCCTCGGCGCATTGTCGTTCAGCATGGTGCTGGTGCCTTGGATCGGCACTCAGGGATGCGAGCGGCTGCTGGTGGTATTGGCGGCGGTGAGCGCCCTATTCGTGTTAGTTCCCGTAGCGATGGCGGCGCGCAGTGCCTTGGGTTCACTGGGACTCACTGCGGCCCTCGTAGTTGCCGGCATTCTGGCGTCCGATCTACCGGGAGCGCCCGGCATGCTGATCGCTTATGGGCGACGAATCATGACCTCGATGAATCGCTCCAAGATCCTTTTCGTGGGAGAGGGCATGAACTCCTCCATCGCCATCTCGGAGTGGGATGACGGCGCGGTGCAGTTCCACGTCAGCGGCAAAGTGGAGGCTTCCACGGAGCCTTACGATATGCGCCTGCAGCGCATGCTGGGGCATATGCCCGCGCTGTTCCATCCCGACCCACACTCGGTTCTGATCGTGGGCTTCGGAGCGGGAGTCACTGCCGGCACGTTTGTGCTGTATCCGGGAATCAAGCGCATCGTCATCTGCGAGATGGAGCCGCTGATCCCGCCGACGGCGACTGAGTACTTCGGCAAGCAGAACTACAACGTGATGAACGATCCGCGCGTGCAGATCGTCTATGACGATGCCCGCCATTTCGTCCTCACGACGCGCGAGAAGTTCGATATCATCACTTCCGACCCCATCCATCCTTGGGTGAAAGGGAGCGCCACCCTGTACTCGAAGGAGTACTTCGACCTGGTCAAAGAGCACCTGAATCCAGGCGGAATCGTGACTCAATGGGTCCCGCTCTATGAGAGCAATCTGGAGACAGTAAAGAGTGAGTTTGCCACATTCTTCGAGGCCTTTCCGAACGGCACGATCTGGGGCAACTCCAACAATGGCGGATACGATACAGTGGCGCTCGGGCAAGTGGAACCGGCCCGCATCGATATCGACGCACTTGATCGCCGGCTCGCCCAGCCGGAATACGCGGCGGTGTCCTCTTCCCTTCGCGAGGTGGGATTCAACTTGTCGCTGGGATTGCTGTCGACATATGCCACACGTGAGCCCGATCTGCGCCCGTGGCTCGCTGGTGCGGAAATCAATCGCGATGGCAATCTTCGCTTGCAGTACCTGGCTGGATTGGGGCTGAATACGAGCATGGAGGGCGTGATCTACAATCAGATCCTCGCGTATCACACCTTCCCGAGGACGCTCTTTGTGGGCTCGGAAGAGCGCTTGCAGGCCCTGCAAGCGGAAATGCAAGCAGCGAATAAGTAGTGGCGCAAAGACTCTTCTTTGCAGCGTCGAGACTCCTCTCGACGCTTTTCGTGTGTCCACCAACTCCGCCGTACAAGTGCATTTTGATGTTCGCGCGTGCTTCCGGGAATGCTGAGTGAGCGTCGAAAGTTCTTTGTAGAGCGGACCTTGTGCGCTCTCGAAAAGCGTCGAGACGAGTCGACGCGGCAAACAGGAGTGTTTGCGCCACCGCCAGATATTCTGAGAATCCCGCGGCGCTCGCGCCACTACTCCATGTATGAAGTGTCTGGCGTTGGCCACGTTTCTCTGCGCGACGCTGCAGGCCGCTGCGCCCTCGTACACGTTGGCGGGCATCTGTAATCCGGGAAACTACGCGCCCGGCCCCTTCGCTCCCAACTCGATCGTAACGATTTTCGGAGCGAACCTGTCCCGCTCCACCCGTCAACTCACCGCTGACGACATTCAGTCGGGACAACTTCCCACCACACTCAACTACACGCAGGTGTTCGTCGATAATTACCCGGCACCGTTGTTCTATGTCTCTAATAGTCAGATCAACTTCCTGGTCCCGGCCAATCAATCGGTGGGCCCGGCGAAGATCCGAGTGGTCAGCGAGGGGAACACCGGGGCGGAAGTCACGATTACCGTGGTTGACGCAGCACCTGCTCTGTTTGCCATGTCAGGCGGGTATGCGATCGCCACTCACGCAGACAACACCCTCGTCACCGCCGACTCACCGGCGCGTGCGGGAGAGATCATCGTCATCTACGCAACGGGGCTTGGGAAAACAGCACCCAACACGGCGACAGGTGAGATTCCCTGGTACCCGGCACAAATCTCGGCACTCAGTTCATTGCAGGTCTCTCTGGGCGGGGCGGTCGTCGACCCCGGTCTGGTCAAGTACGCCGGCCTGACACCGCAATCGGCCGGGCTTTACCAGATCAATCTCGCAATACCCGGAAATCCCGGCACCGATCCGGAGTTGCGAGTAACGGTGGCGGGCCAAACCAGCTCTGCCGGCTTGAAACTCCCAATTCATTGACCGGGTGCGCAACTTTCTCCTGGTCTAGTACGTTATATATACAGGTCCGCGCGCGAAAACAGGAGGTCTACGTGTCCACCGCGAGGCCGGGCTCAGCTAGAATCGGGTAAGGAGTGTTTCGATGTTTCTGCGGCCCCTGATTGCGGCGGCGTTCTGGACGGGCCTGTTGGTTGCCCAGGAAGCCGTGCCGGCGGCGCCCGGCGATGGGTTGACCAAGATTGACCCGGCTAAGGCCGGAGACTACGTGGTGGAATCGGGTACAAAAGTCCCGTTGAGCCTGATCAACACGATTAGCACCAAGCATTCCGCGGCCGGTGATCGCGTATATCTGGAGACCAACTTCCCGATTCTTTCCGGCGGACGCATCGTGATCCCCGTGGGAAGCTATGTGGCAGGCACGGTAACGCTCATCAAGAAGCCGGGACGCGTAAAAGGCCGCGGCGAATTGTACGTACGGTTCGATTCGCTGACATTGCCCAATGGGGTGACTCGCGATTTCCGCGCCCGCATCGGCGGCGTGGACGGACAGACCGAAGGATCTCTCGATAAGGCCGAGGGCAAAGTAACCAGCGAAGGCAACAAGGCGGGCGATGCGCGCACCGTCGGAGAGACGGCCGCCGCGGGCGCTTCGGTCGGCGCGATTGCAGGTAGCGCCGCCAGTCATGCGGGCATGGGCGCGGGGATCGGCGCTGCCGCGGGTGCGGCGGTGGGATTGATCGGCGTTCTGGCCACTCGTGGGCCGGATGCCGTCCTCGCCAAGGGCAGCACAGTGGAAATGGTGCTCGACCGGAACATCAGCTTCACCGAGAACGAGCTCAACTTCGCGGGCTATCAGCCTCCGCATGCGCAGCCCTCTACCGCGCCTGTCACCCCGCCTCCAGGCAGCAAGGGTGCGCTGCCGGCGCCCCGCCGATATCCGTGGTAGCCGCCTCGACTACTTGCTGAAGCGCTTGATGAAGTTGGTATCCAACCGCCCCGCCTGAAAATCCTCGTCCGCCATGATGCGCTGGTGCATCGGAATGGAGGTGTGAATCCCCTCGACGATGAACATGCTGAGCGCCCGCCGCATGCGTTGGATCGCTTCCGCCCGGTCGCTGCCGTAAGACACCAACTTGGCCACAAGTGAATCGTAATATGGCGGAATCACGCAATCGGTGTATGCCCACGTGTCCACGCGGACTCCGATCCCTCCAGGCAGATGGAACCCCGTGACCCGTCCAGGTGACGGAACGAACGTGTCCGGGTTTTCCGCATTAATCCGGCATTCAATGGAATGCCCCCGCAGGCACACCGGTCCGGGCAGAATCTCTCCGAGAGTTTCCCCCTGCGCGATTCGAATCTGGCTCTTCACGATGTCGATGCCGGTAACGAACTCGGTCACCGGATGCTCCACCTGCACGCGCGCATTCACTTCGATGAAGTAGAGCTTCCCGGTCTCGTCCATCAGAAACTCTACCGTGCCGGCATTGGTGTAACCCGAAGAAGCGATGGCCTTGCGCAACGCGGCAGAGATCTCGGCGCGCTGGCTATCGTTCACCGCCGGGGAAGGCGACTCTTCGAGCAGCTTCTGGTGACGCCGTTGAATGCTGCATTCGCGCTCGCCCAGGATCTCCACGTTGCCATGTTCATCCGCCAGGAGCTGAAACTCGATGTGCCGCGGCGCGCCGATGAACTTCTCGAGATAGACGTCCGCCGAACTGAAAGCCGCGCCGGCCTCCTGCTGGGCCTGCGTAAACAGCGATGGCAGCTCCGAAGGCTGATTGACGACCCGCATGCCTCGCCCGCCGCCGCCCGCCGAAGCCTTGAGGATCACCGGGTAGCCGATCTCGGCGGCTAACTCCAACGCCTCCTCGGGGCTTTTGAGTACCCCCGGCGAACCCGGCAGCACGGGCACTCCCATCTCGCGCATGAAGGCTCGCGCGCGTTCCTTGATGCCCATCAGGCGGATCACGTCGGGCCGCGGACCGATGAACTTCAGGCCCGAAGTCTCGCACACCTCGGCGAATCCGGCATTCTCGCTCAGGAATCCGTAGCCCGGGTGAATCGCGTCGACATTGGTGATCTCGGCGGCGCTGATGATCGAAGCCACATCGAGATAACTGCGCGCACTCTTCGCGGGACCGATGCAGATGGCCTGATCGGCGAAACGCACATGCGAACTGTAGCGGTCGGCCTCGGAATAGACCGCGACGGTCTGAATGCCCAACTCCTTGCAGGCACAGATCACGCGGACGGCAATTTCACCCCGATTGGCAATGAGGATCTTATTAAATCGTACGGATGGCAAACAGAGCCTCCCCATACTCCACCGGCTGTCCGTTCCTCACCAGCTTGCTCTCCACGATGCCTGAAGCCTCCGACTCGATCTCGTTCATCAGTTTCATCGATTCGATGATGCAGAGGACTTGGCCTGCCTGCACGCGGGAGCCGATCTGTACAAACGGCGCTGCGCCGGGTGCCGGTCCTTCGTAAAAGGTGCCGACGATGGGAGACTTCACCAGCACTTGAGTGGGATCAGAGGGCTTTTCCTTGGGCGCCTCATGTGAGGAAGTCACAGGTGCGGTGGGTGCTGGCGGGGCAGAAGCGTTAGGAGGCGGCGAGGGCATGGATACTGCATATGGCGGCGGGGCCATCACGATCTCTTGCTGCGTGGCGAACGCGGCGCGCCGTATGCGAACGCGATTCTCGCCGCGCTGCACCTCCAACTCGGCAACCCCTGTTTCACTCGCCAAGTGGATCAACGCACGGATCTCATCGATTGTCATCAATGGATTAGCTTAGCATCCAACGATTGGGGCGCGGGGAACGGAAACGCACGCTCCTGCGAGTGCTAATGTGGCAGATATGTGGTCCATGAAGCCTATCGGCTATATCCGCAGCCCTTACCTCGAGACACGCGAAATTCCCAAAGGACCCGGCGCTAAACATGACGCGGAAGGCGTGCTCGAAATTCGCCCGGAATTTGAGCCGGGCTTGAAGGACGTCGAAGGCTTCTCGCATCTGTTCGTCCTCTGGGTTTTCGATCGTGTCGAAGGCTTCAGCCTCGAGGCGACCCCTCCCACTGACCCCGGGCGCCCGCATGGGGTATTCGCGACCCGTTCTCCTCAGCGTCCCAACCCGATCGGTTTGACCGTGGTGCAGTTGCTATCGCGCGAGGGCGGACTAATCCGCGTGCGCGGCGTGGACATGCTGGACGGAACGCCGATTCTGGATATCAAACCGTATCTCTCAGAAGTTCCGCGCGAGCAGTTGCGTCGCGGCTGGTTAGATGAGGTCGAGGGTCGCTAGCGGCAATCATCGCGTCGCCGCCGGAGTCCGTCTTTCCGGGCAGTTCGGTTGTTGACAGGTTGCTGCTTTCGAGGCAAACCGTCGGAGTCCGACGGAAATTCTTTGTAAGTCATTGAAAGTGCAAGGGCGGACCCGTCGGACTCCGACGGGTTCTGCGATTCGCAAGCGATGCCAATCCCAAGCCGGAGTACCCGAGAGTGGCCTCTCATGCATGTGGCGGACCTCCCGAATCTGGCCATTCGGAGCGCTCGGGAACAACCGCGCGTCCGATGGCGTATGATACAGAGCACGCGTAACGAGCCCTATGTTGGAAGTAACCGGCCTGCATAAGAAATACGGAGACCTGGTGGCAGTACAAGAAGTCTCCTTCGTAGCCCATCCTGGAGAGACAGTAGGACTGCTTGGGCCGAACGGTGCGGGCAAGACGACCACCGTCGCCATGATCGCCGGGCTGCTCAAGCCTGACCGGGGAGAAGTGCGGATCCAAGGCAATCCGGTATGTAGCGACACCGATCCCATCAAACGGAAGATGGGACTCGTTCCGCAGGACCTGGCGTTGCATCCGGAACTCTCGGCGATCGATAACCTGATGCTGTTCGGCTCGTTGTACAACCTCCGCGGCGCGCATTTAAGGCGCGAAATGGATGCTGTTCTGGAACTGGTAGGCCTCGCGGATCGCGCCAAGGACCGCGTGTCCAATTTCAGCGGCGGCATGATGCGCCGTCTCAATCTGGCGTCCGCGCTGATGCACGATCCGCAGATTCTGCTGCTCGACGAGCCCACCGTGGGGGTCGACCCGCAAAGCCGCAATGCGATCTTCACCAACCTGGAAGAGCTCAAGCGCCGCGGTAAGACGCTGGTCTACACCACGCACTACATGGAGGAGGCCGAGCGGCTGTGTGACCGGATCATCATTATCGATCACGGAAAAGTGATCGCCAATGACAGCCTGGAAGCCGTTCGCCGCCTGGTACCTGCCGTCAACCTGATGGAGGTAGAGATCGTGAATCCGGGTTTGGATGGGTGGTACATGGGACTGCGCAGCGTTGAGGGCGTCGAGACTGTCGAATCCAACGGAAACCAACTGCGCGTGGGAATGGGCAATCTGACGGAAACAGCTCCAGCGGTGCTGGATTGGCTTAAGGCCAACGGCCACACCTACACGCATCTGTCGACCCAGCGGGCCGACCTGGAGACGGTATTTCTGACGCTGACGGGAAGGAGCGTTCGAAACGCATGAGCTGGACAGCATACGAGGCGCTGGTGCGGCGCGATTTGAAGCTCTTTTTTCGCGATCGGCGAGCGGTGCTGATGAGCTTTGCCGCGCCCATCCTGATCGGGTCGTTTTTCGGATATCTGTTCGGCGGCGTCACCGGCAGCGGCGACACGGCGAAAATCCCGGTGGCCGTGATCGATCAGGATGGCAGCAGCATTAGCCGCCATCTGGTCGCAGGCATCGCGAGTGACAAGGCACTGGAACTGCGGCAGGTGACTCTGGACCAGGCCAACAGCGAGATCCGCGCCGGCAAACTCACCGTTGCCGCAGTCATCCCGAAGGACTTCGGCGACCATGCGGCCAAGGCCTTATTCCGTGCCACCGATAAGCCTGAAATCACTTTTATGTACGACCCCTCGCACGGCGCCGAACTGGCCATGGTGCGCGGAATGTTCACGCAACATGCCATGGAGGCAGTGAGCAGCGAGGCCATGGGCGGCAACTCCAAGCTGTTGGATGAGACCATGAAAGAGGTGCAGGGCGCAAACGGCATGAATCCAGCCGACCAGAAGTCGCTGGTCCAGTTGCTCGGCAGCGTGCAGCAATGGAACGCGCGCCTCAACGCGAATCCGCAGGCTTCCGGCGAGCCGCGGCCCGGGCTCAGCATGCCTTACACCGTGCGGGAAGAAGCGATCCTGGCTCACAAAGGGGCGCAGTACAACGCCTACGGGCACGCGTTCGGGGGTATGGGTGTGCAGTTCATCCTGATGATGGGGATGGATGCGGGGCTCGTGTTATTGCTGCAGCGCCAGGGAGGTATCTGGAAGCGCCTGCGCGCGGCTCCGATCTCGCGGGCGACGATTGTGGCCGCGCGAGTCACCAGCGCCATGATCGACGCGGTGGTGATCCAGTTCGTGATCTTCGGATTCGCCCGCGTGGTGTTTGGCGTGCGGGTGGAAGGCAGCATGTTGGGGTTTTTCCTGCTGGCGGTGGCCATCGGGCTGATGACGGGTGGATTCGGCATGTTGGTCGCAGGGCTCGGGAAGACTGTGGAGGCGACGCGCGGCCTGGCCATTCTGGCAACTCTGATGATGGTAATGCTGGGAGGCGCATGGGTGCCCGCATTTCTCTTTCCTCAATGGCTGCAGAAGGTGACGTTCGCGGTCCCGACCCGCTGGGCGGTCGACGGGCTCGATGGCATGACGTGGCGCGGTTTGGGATTCGATGCGGCAATCGCTCCGATCGCTGCTCTAATCGGCTTTGCCGTGCTCTTCACCGGTCTGGCAGTCTGGCGTTTCCGGTGGGATGGGTAAAGGCCCGCCAACGCTTCGAGGTGCGCTCCGGATGGTGGGAGAGCGCCTACGCCGCAGCCATTCTGACTTCTCGCTCCTCACTCCAAGGGCGAAGCTCCGATGCGGTGTGCGATGCCATAAGCAGGAAGCGACCCCATGCTCTCCAGCGTCTTCAAATTCATCAGCGCCAACGTTCCTTGCCGTGCATCCTTCTTAAGGCAATAATATACTTGACAAAATAGAGACGGCACCGTACTATTGACAGATGGCCGGTACTTCTGATCCGCAAACCCTGCAAGAAGCCATACTGTTCTTTGCCGATCCGGCGAACTGCCGCAACTACCTCGTTCCTCGCCGCTGGCCGAATGGCGTCGCCTGCCCGAAGTGTGGATCAAAGGATGTGCTGTTTCTGGAGAAGTACAACCGCTGGAATTGCCGCGCGAAGCATCCAGCTCCGCAGTTCACACTTAAGACCGGCACCATCATGGAGGATTCGCCGCTCGGACTGGACAAGTGGCTCACCGCCATGTGGCAGATTGTCAACTGCAAGAACGGCATCAGTTCTTACGAAGTCCACCGCGCATTGGGCATCACGCAGAAGACGGCTTGGTTTCTGGACCATCGTATTCGTCTCGCGCTCACGATGGGCACGTTCAATAAATTCTCCGGACAGATCGACGCGGACGAGACGTACATCGGAGGTAAGGCGTGCAACATACATGCCTCGAAAAAAGCCGTCAAAATCACTGGAACCGGAGGCAAGGGCGAAACTGCAGTGATCGGTATTTTGGAGCGTGGCGGCAAAGTTTACACCAAGGTTGTCCACAACGTCAAAAAAAAGTCTCTACAGTCTGAAATTCGCCAGCATGTACCCGCGGAGTCCGCGATCTTCACCGACGCGCTGAAATCGTACGAAGGTCTTTATGAGTTCCAACACGAAGTGGTCGATCACGCCGTGGAATACGTTTGCGGTGAAGTCCACACGAATGGGATGGAGAATTTCTGGAGCCTGCTCAAGCGTGGTCTGAGAGACACGTATGTCGCCGTCGAGCTTTTCCACCTGTTCCGATACCTGGATGAGCAGGGATTTCGGTACAACAATCGCAAGATGACCGACGCGGACCGGTTGGGTATTGCCATCCGACAGACGGTCGGCAAACGCATTACATTTCACCAACTAACGGGAAGGAGACCGCACAATGAGTGAAGCGCCAAGGGAGGGGCAAGAGGCCCCAAAAAATCGTCAAATAAAGCTGGTAAAGAAGATTGTTCCGTACGAGGAGAGCTCGCCAGAGACTGAACCGTTATTCGCGAATTACGTTCAAGTCGCTCAGGCTGCCGGAATCTACTATATTGACTTGGGCGTAGTTGCACTCGATGATATTTTGAAACCCTCCGACCAAGCAACATTTATGGTTCTGAGCCGTGTGGTTATGAGCCAGTACACCCTAACTCAACTCCGTGACTTGATCGTGGGTATACTAAATTCGAACAGCGGAGAGCACATCGATGTTGCACCGATCATCTCATAGGGCCAAGCGCTCGGCGAATCGTGCCGGTAAGGGGCGTCAACATCTACTATCGCGGATAGTTCCGAACGACTTCGCTGATAAGGTAGGGACGTATCCGATGAGGATAGCATTTACTGTTTCAAGCGAATCTCTTCCGATTCCGACAGGCACAGCTGCGAGGGAAGCGCGCGACTCTGGAGAAATGCGCGAGGAGTTCAATATGCTCGCGAATCAATGGAGGAATGACACGCGCCATCTCTCTCTGATTTCCAAAAAAGTCATGCACCAAGCCTATTTCAGGATTATGGGGATGGGGCCTGCGGTTGTTCCACTATTGCTCGAAGAACTACGAGACAGACCGGCCCACTGGTTCACGGCGCTCAAGGCTACTACTAACGTAGACCCTGCCCCTCAAGGGTCAAGCTCGTCAGAAGCTCGTCAAGCCTGGCTGGATTGGGGCAGGGGTAGAGGATTATTGAATTAGCGATGTCTCAATCTGAAATTGAGCGCGATTTCCCTGCTTTGGGTCAGGGTGATTACCAAATCAATAGCGCTCAAGATTTTAACTACAATTGCTTGGCGTTCGCCTTGGGTGACAGTTCGCAGTGGTGGGAGCCACCCCGGGGATTCGGCGGGTACTGGCCGGATGGATTTTCGCAAGACCTCAGCATTACAACGGTCATTTCCATTCTTGGTCTTCATGGCTTCAAGTTCGAACTCCCTTCGAGCCAAGTTCCGGTTGGTGAGGCCATAGCCATATATGCTATAGGCGATGAATGGACACACTTTGCCAAATTCTCAAACGGGCAGTGGGCCAGTAAGTTGGGCGATGGGCACGACATCGTTCATCACGCCCTGGATAGCCTAGAAGGCTCTCTATATGGCAAGGTGGTCAAGATTTTGACGAGAAGCGATGGAGCATTGAAATCGTGAAAATACTTCCGCCGCCCCGAGTTCCGGGTGACACAGAGGCAGAGCGCTTCGATAACGCCATACGCCGCATGTTCAATGTCTCGAAAGAAGATGTACTACGCGAGGAAGCACTGGCAAAGGCCGCGAAGCGAAAGAAGCGGGCGTCGAAGAAGCCGCATTGAGAGGGCTATCTCGGCGGACACCCGCATTTCACTATATACGTTTGTCCATGCGGATTCTGTGAATCCATTTCTCGGTGAAAAAGCTGTCCGCACGTCGTGCAGGTATCAAGGCCCGGGTTCCTGGGATCTCGGTCGCATGCCGGACACCGGGGATTGCCAGCGTCATGTTCTCGGCCACCTGGGATGATTTGCATGGGACTGATAGTACCGAACATCCTCTATTTTGGCAAGTATATTATTGTCCTTCTTAGCGCTCACGGTACGCTCCTATTGGTTCCCTATACATTATGACCGCGCTCATATTGGATGGCAATAGCTCAGCTCTCCTACGGGCAGCTTGATTGTATGTTCGGCCACGGCAACAGTACGGATTTCGCTTCTGCGTTTCCACACCCAGGATTGCGTCAAAACCCCCGCGCACCCAACGTTTCGTGGTCCAAATCTGCATTCGTTATCCACAATTTGTGGAGTTTTCAGACATGGAAGTATGGAATTTGGAGTGCAATGAAGCCGACGAACCCAGTGCGATCCCAGGAGGATGCACGTTATGGACAACGAGACGCTGACGATTACCGACAATAGGACCAACAAAACCTATACAATCCCGATTTACCGCGGTACGGTTCGGGCCATGGACCTGCGGCAGATCAAATCCGGCGCCGAAGACTTCGGCCTCATGACATACGACCCCGCATTCATGAATACGGCTTCCTGCACGAGCGCCATCACCTACCTGGATGGCGACAAGGGCATTCTACGGTATCGCGGGTATCCCATCGAGCAACTGGCCGAGCATTGCACCTTCCTGGAGGTGGCGTACTTACTGCTGGAAGGGGAACTGCCGACGCCGGATCAACTGGACTCCTGGAACGAGGAGATCATGCGCCACAGCATGATCCACGAGAACCTGAAGAAGTTCATCGATGGCTTCCATCACGATGCGCACCCCATGGGTGTTCTGATCAGCACGGTGGCGGCCCTTTCGACCTTCTATCCCGATGCGCGCAATATCGGTAACGCCAAATGCCGCCGCAAACAGATTGTCCGCCTGATCAGCAAGGTCCCCACTCTCGCCGCATACGCCTATCGGCATCGCCTGGGTCTTCCCTACGTCTACCCCGATCCTGAGCTTGGATACACAAAGAACTACATGAACATGCTGTGGAGGCGCACGGAGCCTAAGTATGCGGCCAACCCGGTGCTGGCACGCGCGCTGGAGGTTCTCTTCATCCTGCACGCCGACCACGAGCAGAATTGCAGCACCAGCGCGATGCGCGCGGTAGGCAGTTCCACCGCGGATCCTTTTGCGACTGCGGCGGCAGCCCTGGCCGCCCTCTCCGGCCCGCTCCATGGGGGCGCCAACGAAGAGGTACTGCGCATGTTGGACGAGATTGGATCGAAGGACCACGTCCCCGGCTTCGTCGAACAAGTGAAGGATGGCAAGCGCAAGTTGATGGGATTCGGCCACCGCGTCTATAAAAACTACGATCCGCGCGCCCGCATCATCAAGCAGGTTGCGGAAGAGGTGTTCGAGGTGACCGGCCGCAATCCGAAGATCGACATCGCGCTCGAACTGGAGCGGATCGCGCTCTCGGACGAGTACTTCATTAAGCGCAAGCTCTACCCCAACGTGGACTTCTATTCGGGCATCATCTATCAGGCCATGGGGTTCAAGCCGGAACAATTCACGGTGCTTTTCGGCATCCCACGCACCGTCGGCTGGCTTGCTCAATGGCAGGAGATGCTGCTGGACCCGGAGCGGAAGATCGCCCGCCCGCGCCAGATCTACACCGGCGAAGAACAGCGGGACTTCATACCGCGGACACTCCGTGGAATCCACGAGCACGAAATCGAATTCGCATAGACGGAAGGGGCCGCAGAGACCGCAAGGCTGTGAGGGGCATCCTCCCCCACAGTCTTGCTCCGAAGGGACACACGCCTACAGTTGGATGATGCCGCGACGAGCGGCGATCGCCACGGACTGCGTGCGATCGTTAGCGCGCAGTTTTCCCATGATGTTTTTGATGTGGACCTTGACGGTCTCCTCGGCGATGAACAGCGTTTGGGCAATGTCGCGATTCCGGCTGCCTGTAGCGACGTGGCGCAGAACTTCCACCTCCCGTGCGCTGAGATTCTCCTCGCCCAGATGCTCCGCCAGTCCGGCAGCGATCTCGGGAGGCACACTCTTCTTGCCGGCATGAACCTGGCGAATCGTCTCCAGCATTTGCGTGGCGGGCATGCTCTTCAGCAGGTACCCGCGAGCTCCAGCCTTCAGGGCACGCTGCACCTCGACATCCCGCTCAAAGGTCGTTAAAACAATGATCCGCGCGTCGGCAAATTCGGACCGGATCGCGATCAGGACGTCGAGACCCCCCAAGTCCGGGAGACGAAGATCCATCAGGGTGACGTCCGGTCTCAGCGACCGATAGATTTCGATTGCTTCTCTGCCGTTTGACGCCACTCCAGCCATCAACATGTCGGTTTGGCAATTGAGGATTGCACCGATGCCCGCTTGAAATAACGGGTGGTCGTCGACGCTCAAGACTCGAATTGGATCGGCAGTGGAACCTCGCTGCTCAATCGCGCCGTTTGCGATCATGCTCGTGACTCCTTTAGCTCAGGCCGATTGTGGAACGAATTCGGGTCCGAGAGAAACCCCAAAGGGAGCGAAGTGTGGACTAATTCGACACTGCCAGTGACTCTTTTGGAGGGGGAAGAGTTCCTCGAAAGTGTTATCGGGCGTGTCAGCTGTGAAAGTTCACACGTTTCCAGCCAAAAAGCTTGGCGTCCACCGACCATGCGCCGGGACCAAGCAGAGCCAGGGCTCCACCGATGGCTCCCAAGAGGACATTCGTCCAGGGGTCTCCGGGCTGTGAAAGGGCGCTCCAAATCTCGATCAGCGCCACCATCGCCCCCGAAACAGGGGTCCACAGACCCGCTATCAGGAGGGTGCCGCTGCCAGTGCCGAGAATCACTGGAATCAGTGGCGGGGCCGGCGCCTCGGCTCGCAGCCTCGCAATTGCGGGGGCAATGAGCGCAACACCCGCAACTACGCGCAGCAGCAGCAGGCCGACACCGGGCGCCCCGGGCGCAAATGTAGAAAAGAGGCGTCGCAAGAATATCCCTTCTCCAGAATCCCGGATTCAGGGAAACCCACCAAGCCTCAAACGAGTGCGGTAGTTTACTCTTTTCAGTCGCTATCGTCACATCGCTTGCTGACGCGCGCGGCTCGCAAGCGCAAGTATTCGCGTGCTTACGAGCCGCGACCGTAAGGGAGCGTTGCCACCACGCCGCTAAAGCAGTCAAGATCGCTTGCTCACGCGCGCGGCTCGTAAGCACACCTATTGCGCTAACGTATTTGGGTGGGTTACGAGCCACAACCGTGAGACTGAGGGAGTCTAAGTTTCGATGATCCCGCGTTTTAAACCGATCATCGCGGCGTGGGTCCGGTCGTTCGCGCCTAATTTCGCAAGGATATTCTTCACGCGCCCTTTGACAGTTTCTTCCGTGATCGAGAGCTGCGCGGCAATCTGCTTGTTGGCGTTCCCCGTCGCGATCAGCCGCAATACCTCGACTTCGGCCGGCGTGAGCGTCTCATCCGTGGCGTGCTCGGCAAGCTCGTAGGAGGCCTCGGCGGAAAGCGTCTTCTTCCCCGCGTGGACGGCGCGGATGGTGTCGAGAAGTTCCTTATCCAGCAAGTTCTTCAGAAGGTATGCCCGGGCTCCGATCTTCATGGCGCGCAGGATCTGTACGTCGCCGGTGTAGGTGGTCAGCATGATGATCCTCGCTTCCGGAAATTCGCCCCGAATCGCAATCAGCGCATCCAGGCCGTTCATCTCGGGCATCTGCAAGTCCATCAGGGTGATGTCGGGGCGGTGCGCCCGGAATTGCTGGATCGCTTCTTGTCCGTTCGAGGCTTCTGCCACTAAGCACATGTCCGGCTGGGTTGCCAGCAGAGCGGCAATCCCATTGCGGAACAGGGGGTGGTCATCCACCGTTAGAATCCGTATTGAATCGCGACCCTCGCTCATCGTTTCATCAAATTTCCTTTCCCGAAGGGATATGCTGGCCGGACGTCCTCGCGTAGGCGATTCCTGCGGGAATGGTCAGCTCTATCTCGGTTCCGGCGTCCAGTTGGCTCCAGACAGCCAGTTTACTCCCCACCAGCTTGGCACGTTCGTACATCCCTGGCAGGCCGTGATGTCCGGCGCGTCCGCCCTTTTCCAGGACCTGTCGATCGATCCCCTTTCCATCGTCCCGCACTCGCAACCGAAACTGCCGCTTGTCGTAGTGAATGTCCACTTCGATTCGTTTGGCCGCGGCGTGCCGAAAGGCATTACGCAATGCCTCCCCGGCGATCCGATAGACTTCGTCCCGGAGGATCGGAGCGAGCCTCCGGGGTGTGCCTTCTTCGTGTACGCGAAAATCGGGAGATGGCCGCTCGCCATCAGCCGCGGAAAGTCCCTCGCCGAGCGTGCTGATCGCGCGGGCAAGGTCTTCGGTAGCCACCGCGGAGGAGCGCAATCCCTGCACCGCATCGCGGCCCTCCGCGATCGCCTGCCGTGCCTCTTCAATCGCCGACTCCAGCAGCCTGCGCGCGTCTGACGGGCGGTCCGGCAGCATGAACGTCACCGCGTGAAACTTCAGCAACACCCCCTGGAAACTCTGCAGTAGTGTGTCGTGCAATTCCCGCCCGATTCGGGTGCGTTCGCTGACCCTCTCTTCCAGTCGAAGTTCCCAGAGGCGTCGCGCAATAGCCCACCCAAAGAATGCGGCGACGAAGACCGTGGAGATTGCGGTGGCCGGTACGATCAGAAGAACCCGTCGCTGCACTTCCTGCATGTGTGCGATAGTGCGCGGCAACTCTTCATCCAGGTCGCGATCGATGCTCGTAACCAGGGTGGAAGTGCCGCCTTCGATGATCTTCATTTCGTTGTCGACGCGAAGACGCACCGCATCCCAGTCTCCCGATCCAGCCAAATCGAGGAGGTCCAGGAGTTGTGCCGGCATGCTGGTCTCAATCGCGTCCAGAGCTGTTGTAAATGCCGGATCTACTCTGACGTCGGGCGGCAGGTAGGCGAGCGTATTCCTGGTTTGCCGTGTCTGTTCCAGGAGGGCGGCGCGTAGAGGCTGGGCCTCTATTAACAGGCGGTGCAGATCCTTGGCCTGGGTGAGTTCGTTCAGCCGCTGATGAAAGGACAAGAGACTCTCCTGAAGCCGCAGAACCGCGATCAACTGGTGACTGACGCCGGTAACGCGATCGGTTTGGGTCCGAGCGCGCTCAAACTGCAGAATCAGGAGTCCGTTTCCGCCCAGAATCAGGGCGATCAACACGGCCAATGTCAGCGCCAGACGCCGGTCACTTGCGAGGTAGTTGCCGTCCAGTGACTTCATTCCGGGGGGCCGGCGCGGAAACCGGTCAGTTCGATCAATTGCTTTTCCAACTCCGCCGCTGCCTGCGGCGCGGCCTTCTGTCCAGTGAGAACTGAGTGCACAGCGTCGATGTACGCCGCCGAAACTGGCTTGTAAGCGCTGGCCGCCTCCACGGAAGGCCGCGAGAGAATCCGTGCCTGCTGAGCCGAACCCGACGGAGCAGCGGAGGGTTCCGAAACCAATGGCGGACCCGAGAATTCCACTCGCCTGGCGCCTCCGAAATCGCCATCCCTTTCACTCGCCTGCATCAGCGCGTGAAGCTGGAAACGAAGCAACGCGATGGCTTCCTGTCGATGCGCCGTATGCGCTGAGATGGCCGTGCCGGTGCCTCCTAAAGCTCCTACCGATCCCCTGGCTCCCCCTGGCAGCCTCGCAAAACCACTGGGCACTACCGACGGCTTGTTTCGCCAGCCCATCCGCCGCGTTTGCCCGGTTTTGGTCATCGGGGCAAGGAACCACAGGCGATTGAAGGCGGCCTTGCCCGAGTCAAATAAGAGCATGGAATCGAGCTCACGGTATCCCACCACGCTCGGTGGAGAGATTCGCCCAATCCAACCCTTGGCGCGCTGCCAGGCGCGAATCGCCGCCGGATTGTTCACGCTGATGGTTCGGTCCTGCTCGATGATGCGCCCACCTCCCTCGGCGGCCTGCCATTCCAATGCATTGCAAGTCAGCGCTTCCCCGGCTGCTCCCTGCCAGACATAACCCCAGAAATCCTTCATGCCTTTGGCGCGCTCGCCCGCCTGGATCCGTGCCGCCATGCTCTCCAATTCGCCCCACGTCAGGGGCGGATGATCATAGCCATATTCGCGCAGCAGGTCCGTCCGATACTCCAAAGCTCCGATGGGGACGTTGAAAGGAATCGCTACGAGTTTGCCGTTCACGGTGTAACTGGGCAGCAATTGCGGCTCGAGCATCTGGATTTCGGACCCCAGATAAGGCTTCAGATCGATCAAATCAGGTTCGAGGATCGGAGACCAGATCAAATCGATATTCAAGAGATCGGCGCCGGAGCTGTCCGCCAGGAGCTTGCGAGCGAGATCCACGTAGTTACGGGTGTACTCCGGAATCGGGATATTGCGGACGCGAACTCCGGATTCTTGCGTGAATCGCTGCAGGAGTGCCGTTTCTTCGGGCCGGTCTTCGTTGAAGGAGTAGGTATAACGCAGGGTCACCGGTTCTCGCGGAGCCTGGCTGCAGCCCAGCGCGATCGCCAGCAGAAAAACAGCCAACGCCCTTGCATTTCCTTTCGGAATTCTCCGGGCGCGCGCGACTCGGAGACTATTGGCGTTACGTTCCATCAGAGCATCCCGATCTCCGAAATCTGGTTGGATTCTGGTTCAATCCATTCTATCCATTTCGGCTCGCTTTCGACCCGTAAACGCCGCGATCAAAGACGGCAGTTTTTGGAGCTTGCCCCTGGCAATCGCGTTGTGGAATCCTGGCGATGACACCCTTGCAATGATCGCGAAGGATTACAAAAATGACAGGCAGTCCCGAAATGCTGAAACAAGTTCCACTGTTTGCTCTGCTGGACGATGAGGAGATCGCAGTGCTGGCCGCGCAAGTAGAAGTGAAAACATTTGCCGCACGCCAGCGTATATACAAAACCGGTGAGCCCGGCAATCAAGGATACGTGATCATTTCGGGATCGGTAGTGGTCAGCACGATCGATGAGGACAACCAGGACGTGATTGTTGACCAGCCGGGCCCCGGTGAATTTTTCGGGTTCGCGTCGATGCTCGGCCAGAGTCCACACCGCACGGATGCGGTCTGCGCAGAGGAGGCGGTTTGCATAGAGATCGACCGCAACGACATCTTCGCACTGCTCCAGCACAAGCCGCACGCAGGGATGGACTTGCTGGCGACCCTCGGGCACCAGATCCATGCCGCCCAGGATCTGGTCCGGCGGCGGGCGATGCGGAATGCCAACGAGATCATCGAGCAGGAGTCCACGCGAGGTGAGCGAATCGCCGATGCCGTCGCACGTTTCGGCGGATCGTGGTCGTTCATCATCTCCTTCCTGATCGTTCTGGTCGTGTACTCGTCGATCAACATCATTTTGGGGAAGCAGGCATGGGATCCGTATCCCTTCATTCTGTTGAATCTCTTCCTATCGATGCTGGCTGCGCTGCAGGCGCCGGTCATCATGATGAGCCAGAATCGGCAGGACGAAAAGGACCGCCTGCGCGGTGAACTGGACTATGATGTCAATCGACGAGCCGAATCCGAGATTCAGAGCCTGGCGCGAAAGCTGAATGTAGTGAACGACAAGATCGCGGACATTGAAGAATTCCTGCGCGATCGTCTTCCTGGCTCGCCGGAAGTATCGAACGGACGGAGTTGAGGCCCCTCATGCCCACCGATCACGAACCGCTCATCGTCAACGCCGTCGGTCACCTCGCGGGCGCGATCGTGTTCGGGATTTTTCTGGCGCTTGCGCTCCGGCGCGGCGCCGGGCGGCGGCTGGTAGAAAACTGGCTGTCGGTGGTTGCGGCGGGGCTGGCCTGGTTGTGGAATGCGGGATCGTTCGCGATGCTGACGCTTCCGCCTGGTTCTGCATTGTGGGCAGTCGGAGCGGTCAGTTTCTCCAGCTTGAGCCTCCTGCCCGCTGTGCTTCTGCATAAATCTCTCAATGGCCGGTTTCGGCCGATCGCCGCGCTCGCCTATCTGTTGAGTGCGATTGCCACGGCGATGCACCTTTACGAAGCGCATTTTTCAGGGATACCTCTGCATAAGTGGGCGCTGGGCATCATTACCATTGGATTCGGGATCCTGACGGTGATAACCGCAGCGGCAATCCTGTTCTCTGGCCGGGAGTCGACGCGTTCAAGAACATCGCAGGTGCTGGCTTCGATGTGCCTGCTGCTTTTCGCCGTGACCTTCTCGCATTTCGGAGCCGGGCATCCTCCTAAACCATGGTCGATCGAACTGGTAGTTCACCATGCCGGCATTCCGATCGCGCTTTGGATCCTGCTGCAGGACTACCGGTTTCTATTCGTGGACGCGTTCGCCCGTTTTCTGGCGAATGTGATGCTCGCGGCGTTGTTGGGGTTTGCGGGCTTGCGTCTGGCTGCGCGCCTGACTCCGGGGAGCGGCTGGGCCCATCCTCTGCGGGAGACGCTTCCGGTGGTCGGGGTTTGCGCGTTGCTGATCCTCTTCGCACATCTGCGAGGACTGGTGCAGAAGTGGCTCACGATGGTGGTCTTCCGGCAGGGCGACATCGGCGAAACGGTGCGGCAGCTTCGTTCGCAGACGATGCAGCTTCGGAGCGAAGCTGCGTATCTTCCCTGGGCGGCGGAGAGGCTCGCGGCATTTGCAGGCGCCGACCGGTTCGATCTGATCGAACTCCCGGAGAAGGTGCCGATGACTGCGGAGCCCGCTTCAATCACTCGTGATCCGCGATGGAATTGGGCCGAGACCGTCATTCCCATCCGCTTCTCGCAAGGCGACGCGCGGCAGCTTCTGCTGGGGCGGAGGCGCGGCGGACGCCGGTATCTGAGCGAAGACATTCGGGCGCTCCATCTTCTGGCTGCGACGGTTGGAGAGGAGGTCGATCGATTCCGGATCGCGGAAATGCAGCGGCTGGTCTCAGAAGCCGAATTGCGGGCGCTGCGCGCACAGATTAACCCGCACTTCCTTTTCAATGCGCTCAACACGATTTACGGAATCATTCCCCGAGAGGCTGCGGGCGCCCGCCGAACTGTATTGAATCTGGCTGATATCTTCCGATATTGTCTGCAGACCGATAAGATTCTGATTCCACTCTCGGAAGAGCTGAAGATCATCCGCTCATACCTCGACATCGAGCGCCTGCGATTGGGGCCACGCCTGCGAATTTCGATTGAGGTGGATCCGGAGGCCGAGCGCACGTTGATTCCGATCCTCTCGATCCAGCCTCTGGTCGAGAATGCCATCAAGCATGGCGTGTCCATCAGCCCAGACGAAGGTTGGCTCAGAATCAGCGCCAAACTGGACGGCCGTCAGCTCGTGGTGCTGGTGGAAGACTCGGGTCCGGGAAGCGGCGGCGAAGCGCTGCCATCGCGTGGTGCGGGAGTCGGACTGGCGAACGTGACCCGTCGCCTGCAATTATGCTTCGGTCCGGAAGCGGGGGTGGAGATTCAGCACGGCGCGTTTGGTACGAAGGTGCATCTGCTCGTGCCTCTGCCGGAAGCAACCGTCGCCGCACATCCATGATGGCATTCCGCTGGCGGTGGAATTGCGCCCGCTCACGGCGGGCATCCCGCCCGTCTGCAATTTTCCGGGTGCCAGCGGGCTAAGCTTAGAGTATTCCTACAAGATGGGCTCAGGTGTCCTGAAGGCTCTGATTGTCGATGACGAACCGGTTGCCCGCCGCATCCTGCGCGACGAACTGGAACTCCTCCCCGAAGTCTTGATCGTAGGCGAAGCTTGCGATGGGCGCGAGGCCCTGCAGTGCATTGCGAAACTGCGCCCGGACGTGGTCTTTCTCGACCTGCAGATGCCGGCGATGAGCGGATTTGAGGTGGTCCGCAACCTCGGCGCGCCTCCCCTGCCCGTGATTGTGATCGTCACGGCATTCGACCAGCACGCCATCGAGGCATTCGAAGCGGGAGCGATCGATTATCTGCTCAAGCCTGTCAGCGAGGCCCGGCTGCGCATGTCCGTGGAACGGGCCAGGGCATTGCAGGGCAAACCGATCGAGGTGGCCAGCCAGTTGGACAAAATTGCCGCCGCCGCGGCGAGTTCGCGCTCTCCGAAAGGGCGCAAAGTGGTGGGTCGCATAGGCGAGGATTATTATTTGCTGGATCCCGATGAGGTGCTGGCGTTTCAGGCCGAACGGGAATTGGTCTGGATCGTCACGTCGAAGCAACGGATGCTGGCCACGCAGAGTCTGCGGATGATCGAAGAGCGGTTGAATGAACCGCACTTCCAGCGAGTCCATCGGAATTCGATTGTGAATGTGAACCACATCCGCAAGATGAGCGCCCTCAGCAGCCAGCGGTGGCTGATCACGCTCAGCAACTCTCTGCAGTTGGTGGTGAGCAAGCGCCAGGCACACAATATTCGTAGCATTCTGCACTGGTAAGTAAATCGCCCTCACTGAGACTTGGTGGATGCGCGAAAAGCGTCGACAGGAGTGTCGACGCGGCAAACAGGAGTGGTCTTGGGCTGCTTCGCCGCCATGGATTCCGATGAAAGCGGCGGCTTCGCCAGGCATATAGGCTCGGCCACGGCGACACGCCGCGAACCCCCAACCCCTAACCCCTGTTTTCAAGGGTGTTTGCGCCACGACGCAACGTTTCAGGCCGAGGCCGACGGATCAGTAGTGCGGGGATAAGCAGGACGCCATCGGACATGTCTACGGCGCGAAAAGCGTCGACAAGAGTGTCGACGCGGCAAACAGAGTGTTTGCGCCACGGCTCCACGGCTGCCCGCCTGTGGCCGTTTCCAGCCCGCTCCTGGCCTTTCGAAACCCGCCGGTCAGAATCATCTAGGGATCCCGCTGCCGCGCTCCGATACTGATGCGTATGAAGAGAGTTCTCGCACGGTACACTCTCGGTTTGTTCTGGCTCGGATGCCTGCATCCGGCAAGCGGCCAGTCTTTAGGAAATGCCGGCACGATCGAGGGGACAGTGGTCGATCCGTCAGGCGCCGCCGTCGTAAGCGCCTCCGTCACGCTTCGCAACCAGGTCAGCGGTTATTCGCAATCCACCACAACTGCGTCGAACGGGAGCTTTCGTTTGACGAACATTCCGCCGAACCCCTACCACCTGGAAGTCAAGGCGCCCGGATTCAACGCCTTTTCCTCTGACGTGTCGATCCGCAACGCCATACCGGTGGAGATCAGGGCGTCGCTGGATCTGGCGGGTTCGAAGACGACCCTGACGGTTGAAGCGGCAGGCGCCGACATGATCGAAGTGGATCCCTCGGCTCACGTGGACGCCGATCGAAATCTCATCATGAAGCTGCCCACCGTGGACCCTGGTGCGGGCTTGAGCCAGGCGATTGTGTATAGCACCGGCGGCGTGGCTGCCGACGGTAACGGCTTCTTCCACCCGCTGGGCGATCACGCGCAGGTGAGCTTTGTGATCGATGGGCAGCCGATCAGCGATCAGCAGAGCAAGGTCTTCTCGACGCAACTTCCCTCCAGCGCCGTGCAGAGCATGGAACTCGTCACCGGCACTCCGCAAGCGGAGTTCGGCGACAAGACCAGCCTGGTGGCGAACATCACTACGCGAAGCGGCCTTGGGGCGCCTCGGACATTTGGGAATGTGGACGCGACTTATGGTTCGTTCGGCACTACTGGAGGGTCCGCGGGTTTGGGCTTCGGGAATGCCCGTGCCGGGAACTTCCTGGCAGTGGATGGAACACGCAGCGGCCGCTTTCTGGATACGCCTGAATTCACAGCTTTTCACGATATCGGCAACAACCAGACGGTCTTCGATCGTCTCGACTTCCAGCCCGACGCTAAGGATGCCTTCCACCTGAATCTGTTCGTCGCCCGCAACTGGATTCAGATTCCCAACTCTTACGATCAGCTCTCGCAAGATCAGCGCCAGCGAGTGCTGACCTGGAGTTTCGCTCCCGGCTATCAGCGCACCATCAACGCCCACACGCTGTTCTCCGTCAACCCGTATGTCCGCAAGGACGAGTTCTTCTATTACGGCAGCCGGGATCCCTTCGCCGATACGCCAGCCACTCAAAACCAGGCCCGCCAACTGATGAACTGGGGAGTGAAAAGCGACCTGTCCGTCACCGAAGGCAAACACAGCCTGAAGTTCGGAATCGACCTGAAACAGACGCGGCTTGCGGAGAATTTCGGATTCGGTATTACCGATGACAGCTTCAATCCCGTTTGCGTGGATGCCGGCGGGAATGCCGCCGGTCCGGACACGCTGTTGAATCCGGCAGGTTGTGGCGTGCTTGCGCTGACGCCGAACCCCGCCTTCAATCCCGGGCTGCTCCCCTTCGATCTGACTCGCGGAGGCTCCCTGCTGGCCTTCCACGCGACGGGAAACGTCACGCAGGTTGCGTTCTACGCGCAGGACCAGATCTCGGCCGGCAATTTCGTCTTCACGCCGGGATTCCGCGTGGACCACTATGACGGCATCGGCACGACGAACAACATGGTGGAGCCGCGTCTCGGCATCGCCTACAACATCAAGAAGACCGGAACTGTGATCCGCGCGGCTTATGCGCGAACGATGGAGACGCCGTTTAACGAGAACCTCTTGCTTTCGAGCGCCACCGGCGCGGGCGGGCTCGATCAGAACGTCTTCGGATCGAGCGCCACACCGATTCAGCCGGGGCGGCGCAATCAGTTCAATGCCGGCTTCCAGCAAGCCTTAGGCAAGTATCTGCTGATCGACGCCGACTATTTCTGGAAATACACGCATGGCGCCTTCGATTTCAGCACCCTGCTCAACACCACCATCACCTTTCCGATTTCCTGGCACAATTCCAAACTCGACGGCGTGACCGGACGCCTGAGCACCACCAATCTGCACGGATTCCAGGCCTACTGGACCTTCGGCCACACCCGCGCCCGCTACTTCTTCCCGGAGACCGGCGGCCTGATCGCGCAAGGGACACCGCTGGATGGCAGTGTGTTCCGCATCGATCACGATCAGGCATTCCAGTCCACCTCGGTTTTTCGGTATCAGTACAAGAAGTTCGAATGGATCGCTTTCACCTGGCGCTTCGACAGCGGCCTGGTGGTGAGCGGCATTCCCGATGCGGATGCGGCTTTGGCGCTGACTCCCAATCAGCAGGCCACGCTCGGACTGTCGTGCGGAAGCAATGTTGCGACCTACAGCAATGGTGGTCTCAGTCCGGAAATCTGCGGCAGCTCTCCAGTGCTTTCCAAGCTACTTACCCTGCCGCAAGGTGGCCAGGAAAACGACGATCATAACCCGGACCGAGTGAAGTCGCGGAATGTCTTCAACGTGGGAGTCGGGACGGACAACCTTTTCCACACTGAAAAGAACACCCACATAACGGCTGCCGTGGAAGTCGCCAACCTGACGAATAAAGTGGCTCTTTACAACTTTCTATCGACATTTAGCGGCACCCACTTCCTGCAACCACGCACCGTGATGGTGCGGCTTGGCTTGTCGTTCTGAACCGGTCTTCCACAGATCTGTGGAAAAAGCTGTGAGAAAGGCCTGTTACAGCAGTATTAACTATTGTTATAAAGGGCACTTAGCTCGATTTGACCCATTCCGCAGCAAAGTGCCCTAATCCTATGATTCTGAAATAGTTAAGTGTCTGTTCGGAGTTCTCCGTTGTGCGTTTGGGCACAAACGAACGGCAACACCGCCGGAAACCTACTTTTCCACAATTCCGGTAAGTACTATTGTGATCCCCAGTACTACGCTCGCCGTAACACCAGCGCGGAGTTTTTGCTGCCGAAGGCGATACAGTTCGCCACGGCATGCTCGATCTGGAGTTTTCGCCCGGCACACGGGACGTAATCGAGATCGCACTCGGGGTCGGGCTCGTCGACGTTGATAGTGGGGGGAACGACGCCGTCGCGCATGGCCAGAAGCGTCGCCGCCACCCCCGCCGCACCACAGGCGCCTTGCGGGTGGCCGATCATGCTCTTCAGCGACGAGCCTGCCAGCTTGTAGGCGCTGCCATTGAAGGCCAGCTTGACGGCACGCGTCTCGATCCGGTCGTTCAATTCGGTCGAGGTGCCGTGGTAATGAATATATTGCACTTCCGAAGGCGGGATTCCGGCCTCGTCCAGCGCCAACCCAATCGCGCGCGCCGGCTCTTCGCCGCATTCTTCGAGGCGGACACGGTGATAAGCCTCGCAGGTGGAGCCGTAGCCCACGATTTCGCCGTAGACACGGGCGCCCCGCTCACGTGCGCTCTCTAATTCCTCCAGAATGAAGAACCACGAGCCTTCGGCGATCACGAACCCGTCGCGGTCGCGCGAGAAGGGCCGTGACGCGCGTTGCGGATCGTGATTCCAGCGCGTGCTCATGATGCGCATGAGTTGAAAGCCGCGCAGAATCAGGGGAGCGATCGGCGAGTCTACGCCACCCGCCACAATCGTCTTCACTACGCCTGCCTGAATCTGCCGGAAGGCATAGCCGAGCGCATCGGTGGACGAGGTGCATCCGGTGGAGATGATGTGGCTGAAGCCGCGCAATCCGAACCGCATCGAGACTTCGCTGGCCAGTGTGCCGATGGTGCTGGTAGGGACGGTGTAGACGCTGCACTGCTTCATATGGCCGCCATAGTAGAGCCGATACTGCTCTTCGGTAAAATCCTGGCTGCCGCCGCCCGATCCGACGATTACGCCGATGCCTCGCAATTCATCGCGGGACATTTCCTTGGGATGCAGTCCGGCATCTTCAAAGGCCTCGGCTACGCTGGCAGCGGCCAGAGGGACCGCGCGCGAGACGTGCGGGCGATCCTTGACCTCCACGTACAGCTTCTCGTCAAACTCCTCCGAGACTTCGCCTGCCACTTGCACGACGAAGTTTGAAGGATCGAAGCGCGTGATTCTTCTCACGCCGCTCTCGCCGTTTTTGGTCGCCTGCCAAAAGCGTTCCCTGCCGATTCCGTTCGGGCTGACCGCACCGATTCCAGTTATCACCACGCGACGCATTGATTTAGGTTTTGCCTTTAGTCCAATCGTCAGTATAGGCTGAATCATATGGAAGCTGCCACGGAAAGTCGGGGCACAATCCGGCTTTGGGCGGCATCGGCCGGTCTACAGGCTGGTCTGCTGGGCGTGTGCTGGATGCTGTTGTGGCTCGGAGTCAGCGATGTCTGGCAGCGGCGCAGCTTCTGGACGGCGGAGAATCTGATGGCCAGCGCCTTCTATGGCGACGCCGCGATTCGCAGCGGCTTCGCGGGCCGAACGCTCTCGGGGCTGGCGCTCTACTTCCTGATTTACAGCCTTCTGGGGGCTCTGCTGGGTTTTGCCCTCAGCGATCGGGTATCGCGTCTGCGTGTCTTCCTGGTAAGCCTGTTATTCGCCCTCACCTGGTATTATTTTTCGTTCCGGCTGCTCTGGAAGAGTGTTCTGCCCCTGGTGGCACTGCTGCACTCCGTGCAAACCACGTCCGTGGGGCACCTCATCTACGGAGCGGTTTTGGGCCGGTATCCGGTGTACCTGCCCCAGAAGCCTGCTTCCCAAGCCATGGAGGCTGCGGCCGGAATCGGAGGGGAACCGGCTGAAGCGTCTCCGGTGGAAGCTTCTCCCACACAAGAAGAAACCGAGGCACACAAACCGCAGGGATGACCGAACTATTCATCCGAGACGGATACGTGAAGATAGAGTCGGCATTCTCTCGCGAGCTGGCGGCCCAATGCCGTTCCATCCTGTGGCGGGACCTTGGCTGCGACGAGAACGATCCCGCAACGTGGACCCGGCCGGTGATCCGTCTTGGCGCTTATGGGCAGGAGCCTTTCGTTCAGGCCGCGAATACCCCCGTCCTGCATCACGCGTTTGACCAGTTGGTGGGCCGCGGGAGATGGCAGCCGCGGGTGAATCTCGGGACCTTTCCGATTCGGTTTCCCTCGCCCCGCGATCCGGGCGACGCGGGTTGGCACATCGACGCCAGCTACCCTGCGGAGAACGGAAATGCCAGCGATTATCTGGACTGGCGAGCCAACATCACGTCGAAGGGACGCGCCCTTCTCATGCTGTTTCTCTTCTCGGATGTGGGGGAACTGGATGCGCCGACCCGGATCCGGGTGGGCTCGCATCTGGATGTGGCGCGGAAGCTCGCTACGGCTGGAGAGAACGGGCTTTCACTGCGTGAGCTGGCGGCACTTGGCTTTCATGAGACCGAAGGCCTCCCAGAAGTGCAGGCGACCGGCGAGGCGGGCACGGTCTATCTCTGCCACCCCTTCCTGCTGCACGCCGCCCAGCCGCATCGAGGCACGCGCCCGCGGTTTCTGGCACAGCCTCCCCTGATGCCTGCGGAGCCGTTTCGCATCCATCGCGCGGACGGCGCGTACTCGCCAGTCGAGCAGGCGATCCGGATCGCTCTGGCGGACAGCACGGGTTCCGGATAGAATACTCCTGAGCAAAAGGAGGCGCCGTGAAGATCGCCTTGATTCCCCAGATCGCCACGCTCGGAATGGCGGTGGCGTTTCTGCCCGCTGTCGCCGCGCAGTCCAAGGCGGCGCCGGGTTTGGACTACGAGTTCTTCAAGACGCGAGTGCAGCCCTTATTCCTCGCCAAGCGCCCGGGACACGCGCGCTGCTATGTTTGCCATTCCACGGCGACGACGTTTCGTCTCGAGCGCCTCTCGCCGGGGGCGACTACGTGGGACGATGAGCAGTCACGCCGCAATTTCGAAGCCGCCAGGCGTCTCGTGGTGCCGGGCGACTGGCAGGCCAGCCGGCTCTTGACGCATCCGCTCGCTCCGGACGCCGGAGGCGATCCATTCCATTCGGGAGGAAAGCACTGGGACTCCCGCAGCAATCCCGAGTGGCAGGTCCTGGCCGATTGGGTGAACGGCCAGAAAGCGTCACGGTAGGACAGCGGTGATATTTCGCTTGGGCACCTGTCCCACCGGGATGCGCGCCAATTCCCTCATGCTCTTCACGTCGATGGCGGATACCGAGTTGGCGCCCGCATTCGAGACGTAGACTTTGCGGCTGTCGGGCGTGAAGGTCAGCCAATCCGGCGTGCGGCCGACAGGAACGTTGCCCAGGAGCTTCAGATCGGGCAGCGAGTAAATGTAGACTGCATTGTTCAGGCTGCTGTCCACCCACAGGGTCTTTCCGTCGGGGCTGACGCCGATTCCATGCGACGGAGTGGCATCGATATCCGGCTTCTTGCCGGTGGGGCCGGCGGGCAGATTCACGCGGGTTATTTCTTTGTGCGTGGCGAAATCGACTACGGCGAACCCATGCACGTTGGAAAGCTGGATGAACAGCCGGTGCGTCGAGCCGTCTGCATTTTTCTCGAACGCGATGGGGCGCACGCCCTGGTCGAAGGGCAATTCCCAGGCAACCTGGTTGGTGGCCGGATCGATGACCGTCAAAAGTTTACCGACTACCGAGCCCGCAACGACGAAGCGTCCGTCCGGCGTCACGTAGGTGTTGTGAACGCCATATTTCATCGGAATCGTCTTGACGCGTTCCAAAGAGGCGGTATCGATCACATCGACACCTCCGGGCGCCTGGATAATGGAGACGTAGACGCGGCGGCCATCGGGGCTCGCGGCGATGTTATTGGGACGGCCGCTCAGGCGGATGTTGCGGGTGACTTTGAGGGACTTGGCGTCCACCACGTCGAGGGTGCTTTCGGCTTCGTTGCTGATGTAGTAGCGGCTGCCGTCAGGCGCGGCTGCGGCTCCGTGGTTGACTTCGATGCCGGCAATCTCGCCGACTACCTTATCGGTGACAGGGTCGATGATGTGAACGCTATCGCCGGCGCTGTTGGTTTGAATGATGCGAATCGTGCTCGCCGCCATGGGCAGCGCAAGCAGGACCGCCAACCGCAAAAACCGCATACTCGGACCCTCCGTGCAATGGAGTTTATTGAGAATGGGCTCCAAAAGCAAGCCGGGCGGCCCCGTTTGGGACCGCCCGGCAGAAGTTTGCAATTTGCAGGAGATTACTGAGCCAGACGAAGCAGCGAGGACGCCACCGAGTCGAAGGCCGAGATGAGCTGGCTGGTGCTGTTGACCAGGTAGAACTTCCCGTTGGGCTCCGAGGAGACGTATGACGTGGACTGCGGCGTGTTGGCCAGACGGTTCAACAGGCCGGTGTCGGTGCCCGAGTTGCCGGAGTAGCCGATGGTGAAGATCTGGATCTGATTCATCGTGTTCTGAGTGCGAATCGCCTTACCGATCTTATCGGTGAGGTTCCACGATGCAGCCGCTATGTTGTAGCCCAAGTCTGGAGTTGAGGCATCGTACGATCCGGTATTGGGCTGCCAGGTATTGGTCCCGTCGAACATCACCGAGTTGGTGAAGTTCGTACCAGAGGTGGAATACCCGTAGAGGTCAAAATCCGGAACCTTGGCCAGATCATCGGTTGTGCAGTTGTCGTGCCGAAGGATGGGGTTGCTGCTATAAGTGGACAGGCAACCATATTTCGTTCCGTTGTTCGTGGGGTCGGTAGTGGTATTTCCCATGAACATACATCCACTTACGGAGGTCTGCGGACCTGGAGTCAAATCATTGGCTCCGTTGGTTCCCAGCCACCAGGTCAGATTCTGACTGGTATCGTATGCGGGCAGGCGAATCAATGCGGCAGTCAAATTTCCGCTTCCGCCCCATCCAGGGAAGCTGGTTCCGTTACCGGGAGGTCCGCCTGGCGACACCAGGTACCCCTTCATTTGGGTGCTGGCCGTGCTGGTTGCCGGGTTGTTCGTACATTTGGATTGGTTGGCCGCGTTGCCCACCGGTTTGAGCGAGTTGTGGTTGGGATCGTTGGCGTAGACCGCGATCGAGTCGGGCACGCCGTCCGTGAACAGCACAATCGTGTTTAGGGTGTTGTCGGTGCCATTAGCCGCCAGGTCGCGAGCATGCGCCTTCTGCAATTCGATGTATGCCAACGCCAGGGCTTCCGGAGTTCCCGTGCCGCCGCCTACGCTCATTGCCGTGAGCTGATCGAAAACCGGCCCGGTCATGGTCTGCGCATTGGTGGCGAAGTTTTTATCCGGACCGCCGGCGCTCGTAGGATCGTTGTTGTAGGGGCGAGTCTCCGGATACGCCACGAGAGCGCCGCCCGAGAAGACAATCAATCCCATTTCGTCGTATCCGGGAGTGAACTGCGACGCGAACCACTCCGCGCCAGCCTGCATGGTGGTGAACACATTGGCGTGGGTGACCGGGTCGGTGTTGTTCATCGATCCAGAACGGTCCAGCACCAGCTCCACGCGGGTGACACGGCGGGTAGCCACGGCGCTGGCGCTCACCAGCGATCCGGTTTGACCCAGCATGCGCGCGAATGTCAGAGGAAGATTCACCGTCGCGTAGATGCTGATGGTCTGCACACCGAGGTTGTTGGTGTACGAGATGTTCTTCTGGAGATTGTTGGTGCTCCAGAAGCCGGACGGAAAGTTAACATTTAAGAACTCACCCGCGATTTCAGTGGTGTTTGCGCTCGTGCCCAGCAACCGTCCCGAGCCCAGGGCGGCGCCATCCACGGCGGCGGACAGTTTCGACTGCACGATGTACAGGCGGGTGCCGTCGATCGCCAGTCCGATCAACGGAATCAGGAGGAGTGGGACCATCGACAGCAGGAGAATGATTGTGGCTCCGCGCCGGGGACGATTGCTTCGAGTAGTTAGACGCATATTGTTTCTAATTCCTCCCAACGTTTAAAAGAACGCGAACGAATAATTGGGAACCCCCGCGACGTACGGAGGCATCCTGAATCCGGTTGATGCCGCTTCGGCCAGGTACAGCCGCTGTCCGGATGGAAGACCTTGGGCCACGTTGTTTACCACCGAGTAGGGGTTGATACCGTTCGCACTGGAGAACTGGGCGACGGCGCCGGTCCTGGTGGCATATTGCGCGACCGAGATCTTGCCTTGGCTATCCAACGTCACGTTGTTGCTGATGTCGCTTCCGTTGGTGATCGGTGCCCCGTAATTACTGGTACGCAGACTGGTATTGCCGATCTCCAGCCGCTGAACGAAGACCCATTTGTTCAGGTTGGTGCAGGAGGAATTCGGGACCCCGTTGGTGGCAGCACCTCCGGCGACACAGGTGTTGGCATCCACGTAGGTAAGAGCGGAAAGAATCACTACCGCGTTTCCGCTACCTGACGTTTGCAGACCCAGACTAGTGCCGAGCGTGGCCAGCATGTTCTGATTGCCGGTCTGCGAGAAGTCCACGCCCCGGGCGAACATGTGCCCCGCATCCCGCGCGAGCTGGATGGTCTGCATGTTCTTGATCAGGTTGATCCCAAGGGCCCCCGTGCCGAGGATCAGCGGCACCAGCACCACCAGACTCAGGGCAAATTCAATTGTCGATACTCCGCGTAAGTTTCGGCGTTTCATAATACTCCTACGGCGCAGAGCCTATTGGCGGCGTGAGATACGTCGCCATGGGTTCAATGACATCCGCTGCGTAAACGGTCATGTTCATGGGGTTATTGTCCACTCCGCCTTTCCAGTTGAAGAAGCGGGGCATCAGGGGCACGAGTGGATAGTTTTCCACGGAAACCCGCATGATATTACCGGGGTTGTTACCCCAGGTTTGGTTGGAAACGTCGGAGGATGGATTGTTCGCATCGAAGTAATGGACTTTGATGTAGCCCAAGCCGGTAGATCCGTTTAACAAACCCACCGCATGCTGTTGAACCATCGACTTGACCGTGTCGGTCAAGGTAGTGGTTACCTGGGTACTCGTCAAAGTCACTCCGGTCCGGACCGCCATACGGACGGCCTGCTGCAACGTGGATTCGGCGTAAATCGCCCACGAAGTGTCTACCAGAACGACGATCATGATCATGAACGGCAGGAAGTTGAGTGTAAACTCCACCAACTGCGCGCCCTGCGAACGGCGGCGCCTGCGACTCGGCTTGGGGTTCGACCGCAAACCGTGCCGCCGCATGTACCGTGCCGGTCCCCCTGGCACCGGTTGAGTCTCGCGTTCGGCTAATGGACAAGCAACGGAGGCGACTGACTGGGTCGCTCGTTCCGCCGTATCAGGCACGTCGGGGCTCAGAGCGATATTCATGTCCCCATGTTACAGGAGACGTGTCGTAATTCGAATAGTTCCGAGACCCTCGTTACCTGATAACCGTCCTGTTAACCTTAGGGTATAGTTCCATTACCCTCCCGACTGCAGAATCCCCTCAACCTGAGTTATTATTGGGCGGGGGAATTATTACCCAAAAGTAACGTTGACCATTTCAGGTAGTCTCAGTGAGAATTGCCGTAATAGGTTATGACGACTGACATGGCGGTTTTCCTTACAGCGCTTCGGAGATATTTTTTGTGCGCTCGGGAGTGTGCCTGGGCCGCCAGTCTCGTGGCAGTTTCGTCATTTGCCGTTTGGATGCTGCGGGCCATTGTCGGGACGCCGGCAAGAACTGGCGGACTTTTGGCCGCACAGAATTACGGTCTCAACGTCCCGCTCCTGGATTTTGGGGGCTGCGTGCCGGACTTCCTCAAACCCGGCTGAACCCGGCGAGCCCCGGATATGGTCGAAGGTCGTGAGGCAAGACCAACGCTGAGGGTGTATCCTCTTTTAAAGAGCTCTCCGTTTACCTTATTAATCGTATTGTGCCCGGCCGGGGCTTCACGGAAGAACACTCCCTTACGGTCGTGGCTCGTGCACGGCTCGTATGCCTGTTCGCCCATCCGCACTCGCTGAAATCGCCGCGAGATTTCAGCCGAATGCCCTTCACGCCTCCCTAATCCTCACATTTCGAGCAAATCCGTGGCACAATGGCGTATTCGGGGTCAGAAAAAACCGTGGAGCCAGCGGTGTGGCCGTGGGAATTATCACCATTAGTTGCGTACAGTCCCCGAAGGTCGCTAAAATCATCGCGTTCGCACAATACCCCAGGAGGAAGCATGGCAGGAGTGGAGCAGAAGGTAAAGCAGATCATTGTCGAGCAACTCGGCGTCGATGAAAGCCAGGTCGACAGCAATGCGTCATTCGTAGACGATTTGGGCGCCGACTCGCTGGATATCGTGGAACTGGTCATGGCTTTCGAAGAAGCCTTTGAACTCGAGATCCCAGATGAGGATGCCGAGAAGATCACCACCGTCAAGGACGCCGTCGAATACATCGAGAACAAGACTTCCAAGAAGTAACCGCTTTTCTCACCAGGGAGATCGTTTTGTCGCGAAGAGTGGTAGTTACCGGTGTCGGCCTGCTGACGCCGCTTGGGATCGGGACTGAAACGTCCTGGCAAGCCATCCGTACCGGGAAGTGCGGGATCGGACCCATCACGCAGTTCGATGCGTCCGCTTTTTCGTGCCGGATCGCCGGCGAGGTGAAGGGCTTCGATCCATCCAATTACATCGAGAAGAAAGAAATCAAGAAGATGGGGCGATTCATCCAGTTCGCCATCGCGGCGGCGGAATTCGCCCTAAAGGACTCCGGTTTGAAGGTTTATCCGGAGAATGCGGAACAGGTTGGTGTTTATATCGGGAGCGGCATCGGCGGCTTCGAGGTGATCGAGCGCGAACATCAGACGCTCCTGGAATGCGGCCCCCGCCGCATTTCCCCGTTTTTTATTCCCGCGACCATTGTGAATCTGGCGTCCGGATACGTTTCCATCCGCAGCGGCGCCAAGGGGCCCAATTCCGCAACCGCTACGGCCTGCACTACCAGTGCCCATTCGATCGGCGATTCGTTCCGCTTGATCCAGCGGGGCGACGCCGACGCCATGATCTGTGGCGGGACCGAGGCTTGCATCACCCCCATGGGAATCGGGGGATTTGCCGCGATGCGCGCTTTGTCCACTCGCAACGAGGAGCCCGAACGCGCATCCCGACCTTGGGATCGCGATCGCGACGGCTTCGTGGTCGGCGAAGGCTCGGGAATGCTGGTGTTGGAGGAGTTGGAGTGCGCTCGTGCGCGGGGTGCCAAAATCCTGGCGGAACTGGTGGGATACGGCATGAGCGCTGACGCTTTCCATGTGACCGCGCCGCCACCGGATGGAGAAGGCGCTTTTCGTGTAATGCGCAATTCCATGCGCGACGCCAAGATTGAGCCCGAGGAGGTGGACTACATTAATGCGCACGGCACCTCCACCGAAGCGGGCGATAAGGCCGAGACCATGGCCATCAAACGAGCTTTCGGCGACCATGCGTATCGGTTGGCGGTCAGTTCCACCAAATCGATGACGGGACATCTGCTGGGTGGCGCCGGGGGACTCGAGGCCGGGATCACCGTGCTGGCGATCCGAGACCAGATTGCGCCTCCCACCATCAATCTGGAGAATCCCGACCCGGTTTGCGATCTTGACTACGTGCCGAATCAGGCGCGGCCGATGAATATCGACTACGCCTTGTCGAACAGTTTCGGGTTCGGTGGCACGAATGGCTCTTTGATCTTCAAGAAATACCAAGAGTAGAGGCGCGCCCCCTCGGGGACGCGTGGAATACAATCATGAAAATCGTTGTTGCTATCAAGCAAGTACCCGCTCGCGATTCGCAACTGCGAATTGCTTCCTCCGCCAAATGGATTGAGGAGGAAGACCTCGGCTACGAAATCAACGAACCGGATGCTTACGCCCTCGAGGAAGGCCTTCAGTTGAAGGAAAGGCACGGTGGCGAGGTGATCGCCCTGTGCGCCGGACCGGCACGGGCGGCCCAGACGATCCGTGAGGCGTTGGCAAAAGGCGCGGACCGCGCGATTCACATCGAGGAGGAGAACCTCGGCGCGTTTGACCCGCTTGCTGCCGCGAAATTGCTGGCGGCAGCGCTCAAGCCCGAGTCTCCAGACCTGATCCTGACTGGTCTCCAGTCGGACGACTACGGCTATGGGCAGACCGGAGTCATCCTCGCTGAGCTGTTGGGTCTGCCGCACGCCACCATCATCATGCAGGTGGAAAAGGAGGGTGCTGGCATCAAGGTAAAGCGCGAGCTGGAGGATGGCTGGTTTCAGCACGTCGAGATGCCTTTGCCGGCACTATTGACCATCCAATCCGGCATCAGCAAATTGCGGTACGCCACGCTGATGGGAATCAAGAAGGCAAAGTCCAAGGAGATCAAGCGGTTGACTGCGTCCGCTCTGGGTGTCAGCTCGGCCAACCCGAGTATTCAGTTGAGCCGGGTTTATCTTCCCGAGCGTAGCAAGCAGACGCAACTGTTTGAAGGAAGTCCCAAGGAAGCCGCCGCCAAACTGGTGGAAAAGTTGAAATTTGAGGTGCGGGTGATATGAGCATCCTGGCAGTTTTGGATCACAATGGGCAGACCTGGGGCCGTACGGCCTGGGAAACGCTCGCGGCCGCGCAGCAACTCGCACGGGAACTGAATACCACGGTATCCGCAGCTTTAGTGCGGACCGGCGGCAAGGCATTCGCCGAAGAACTGGCGCGAAAACAGCTCGAGAAGGTCTACCTCATCGACCACGAATTGCTGAAGGACTATACCCCGGATGGCTACACCATCGCCTTGCGGCAGTTGATTCAGCAGGTCAAACCTGCCCTGGTGCTGTTCGCGCACACATACCAGGTCCGCGATTATCTTCCTAAGCTGGCTACTTCGCTCGGCAGGGTTGCGGTGACGGATGTGGTCGCTCATCGCATCGATAACGGGCAAGTGGTGCTGGTGCGCCAGCTTTTTCAGGGCAAGGTCAATGTGGATGTGCGGTTCGTCGGCGACTCGCCGAATCTGGCATCCTTGCAGGCGGGATCGTATCGGGGCGATCAGGTTGCGGACGGTCAGGCCGCGGTTGAGGTCATTCAGCCTCAGCTCGCTGCCGCCGATCTGCGCACGCGGCCGCTCGACACGTTCCGCGAATCGCAGCGAGCGGTCGATCTTACGGCGGCGGAGATCATTGTCTCGGTGGGACGCGGGATTAAGGAATCGGACAACCTTCCGCTGGTGCAGAAGCTGGCCGATGTGCTGGGCGCCGAACTGGCGGCATCGCGGCCGATCTGCGACGCCGGCTGGCTCCCGATGGAGCGCCAGGTGGGCAGTTCCGGCCAGACGGTGGCGCCGAAGATGTACATGGCGGTCGGCATCTCCGGCGCGATTCAGCACCTGGTGGGCATGAAGGGCTCGCGAACGATCGTAGCGATCAATAAGGACCCCAACGCCCCGATCTTCGAAGTCGCAGACTATGGCATTGTGGGAGATTTGTTCCAGGTGGTGCCGGAACTGATCGAAGCGATCAAGAAGGCGAAGTAAGGCCACGGTATCCCACCGCAGGTAATCGACATTTGCGATTTGGATCAGAGGGGCTCTGAGCCTCACGCAGCCGTACAGCCCGTGTTAGGGTGATAAGGAACAGAAAACACTCCAACGAGGGTACACGGTTTGCGTCATTTCATCACGGCGGCGATTTTGTTGAGTTGCAGCGCGGCAGGTCTGCGTGCCCAGGGCAACTACGAAGTTCAGGTCTATGCTTCCGAACTGGTGGCTCCCAAGGCGACCATGGTTGAACTCCACAGCAATTTCACCGCGAGCGGAACCAAAGGGGTCGTGGATGGAGTCCTCCCCACCAATCACGCGGAGCACGAGACCGTCGAGATCACACACGGCTTCAACGAGTGGTTCGAGACCGGCTTCTACATCTTCACCAGCATTCAACCCGACGGCAGTTGGTATTACGTGGGTTCCCACATCCGTCCCCGATTTGCCGTGCCGGAGAAGTATCATTTGCCCGTCGGACTGAGCATCTCGAACGAAATCGGCTGGCAGCGCCCCAATTTCTCGCTGGACACGTGGACGTGGGAAATCCGCCCCATCGTCGACAAGAAGATCGATAAGTGGTATTTCGCCTTCAATCCGACATTTGACAAGTCGTTCCACGGCCCATCGAAGGCGAACGGCTACGAATTCTCGCCCAATATCAAGTTCAGCTATGACGTCACAAAGAAGGTGGCCATGGGCGTGGAATACTATGGGGCGTACGGCCCGGTAACCGGCTTCGACCCGCTGCGCGATCAGCAACAGCAGATCGTGCCCGCCGTCGATGTGGACTTCGGCAAGAACTGGGAATTCAATTTCGGAGTGGGCGTCGGCGTTACGCAGGCCACCGACCACCTGCTGATCAAGGCGATCCTGGGATACCGATTTAACGGCCACAACAATTGAGGCCCGCCGCCCCGTGGCGCAAACACTCTGTTTGCCGCGTCGACACTCATGTCGACGCTTTTCGGGGGTGCCGATCTGATGCGGTCTTCGAGGCTACGGGCAACCCGGCGCCTCTAGCTCGCCGCCTGCTTTCCGATGTCGAGCACGCTCTTGCGAGTTTCGACCCAGGCAGGAAAGACCTCGGGATTCTCGAGCCATACGAGCATCCACTGCACCATCTCTTCCTTGAGAACTTTCCTCTCGGGCGCCGTTCGCGGATTCTGCACCAGGAATTTCGCGCGATCTTTCGCACCGATCACCTGGCGGCGGCAGTACCGCGCCCGCTCGCGATTCCCTGCCGCCATCGCCTCCAAATAGACCTGCAGAAGCGCGCGGAGCGAGCCCTCCAGCCCTTCGAGCGTGTGCTGATCTACCCCGGCATAGGGCTGCTCGATGGGAACACCCGCGGCGCCGATCAATTCGCGCAAATAACTCTCCGACACCGGCCCGAGGCGCTCCACCAAATCGCGCCACACCGCTTCCGTCACGGCGGCGGGCTGTTCCACCGCCAGATAGTCGCGCAGGCGCTGCCGCACCGATTTAGCGGCGTTGGCCATGCCGATACCGCTCCGTCGCTGCCTGATGATCGGCCAGATTGCTCGAGAACTGGTGCCCACCCGATCCGTCCGCCCGCGCGACAAAATAAAGTTCGTCCGACCGCATCGGCGCCAGAACGGCGTGGATCGACTGGACACCCGGATTGGCAATCGGCCCTGGGGGCAATCCGGCGTGGCGATATGTGTTGTAGGGATCGTCGCTATCCAGATCCGAGCGATGAATCGTTCCGCGATACCGGTCGGCCAGCAACGCCGCGTAGATCGTGGTCGGGTCGCAATCCAGCTTCATTCCGATCTTCAGGCGATTCTCGAAAACCGCCGCGATGCGCGGGCGCTCATCCGCCAGCTTGCCTTCTTTCTCCACCAGCGAGGCCATCGTGACCGTCTCATGCACGTCGGCCGAAGTGGAAAGACCACGCCAAACCTCACGGAACCGCGCAGTCATCAACTGGCAAAGATGTTCCGGAGTGGTGTGGCGACCCAGGCGATACGTGCTGGGGAACAGGTAGCCTTCGAGCGTTGGCGCGTGCGGATCGAGGTCGTGGATGATCGCGGGATTGCGTGCCGCGGTCAAAAACTGGCTGGCGGTAAAGAGCCCGAGTTGCTCCACCGCCTGACCGATGTCGAACATGTTCTTTCCCTCAGGCACCACCAGCTCGAAATAAAAAGTGTCCCCGCGCGCAATCCGGTTATAGACCTCGCCAGAGCTGGCGGGACGATTGAACCGATACTCCCCTGCCTGCAGAACCTTCGATCCTCGCAGAGCCCGGGCCGCCATGAAATCCCAGCGGCTCCGCACCACACCCGCGTTGGCGAGCAGCGCCGCAATCCCTTTCGTCGAGGTGCCGCGCGGGATCTCGACAAAAATCTCCCCGGAAAATCCGCGATACGGGAGCGACAGACGCACTACCAGCAGTGCCGCCAGAATCAGGAGCACAACCAACACACCAATGAGTTTTTTCATCGCGAATCCAGATAGCTTTGCAGTAAGATCACCGCGGAAAGCCGATCTACCGCGGCGGCGCGCTTTTCAATGCTGATCCCGCTGGAGCGTAAGACGCGCCCCGCTTCTACACTGGTAAGCCTCTCATCCCAGAACGTGACCGGTAAGCCGAGCCGGCTCTCGATGGCGGATCCGAATTCGCGCACCCAGGCGGATTGCCGCCCCTCCTGGCCCCGCATGCCGATCGGATTCCCCATCAGCACGAACCCCACCTCACGCTCCCGGGCAAGTTGTTCCAGCGCCGCCAAGTCCGCGCGTTTGTTGGTTCGTACCAGGTTCGGCAAGCCCTGGGCGGTGATTCCCAAAGGATCGCTGATGGCGAGGCCAATTCGCTTTTTGCCGAGATCCAGGGCGAGGATACGCGAATTTGTGGGTGTCAACTCAATTTCATTATAGACATGGCCATGTTACAGTCGAGACAAGGTTGTCATTGCGCCGTGGCGCTCATCACCAAGCCTCTCACCAAAACCTCGACGGCGGTACAGGAAGCACGGCAGTTCGCACTGCCGGTGGTAGCCATGGGTGTGATCATCGCGGTCCTTTATTTCGGACGCGTCTTCTTCATCACATCCATTACTGCCATGACAATTGCGTTCATTCTGGAGCCCTTTGTGGCCCTGCTGATGCGCGCGCGCTTTCCGCGGAGCCTCGCCAGCTTCGTGGTATGCACCATCGCACTGCTGTTCCTATACGTCATCGGCATGGGCGCCTATTCGCAGTTCTCCGCGATGTATGAGGACCTTCCCAAGTACGGCCAGCGGATCGGAGACATAGTCGACGATATACGGCAGAAGGTCACTGGAATGGAGGACCGTACCTACCAACTGCTGGTCCCAGCAAGGCAGCGCCAGCAGGAGCAGGAGCGGCTCCGGCTACAGCAGGCCGACACGGCCCGGAAGAGAAACACCCGAAATCCGCAGCCGCCCCCACCACCGCCGCCCGCCTCTGCCCTTCCCGGGTCCATCCCGGAAGTGCGCATTCACGAGGAGAACACCCCCATCGGTGACTACATCTACGCGCGCCTCAGCTCTTTCTATCAGATTCTGCTCATGGCCTCGTTCGTGCCGTTTCTCGTGTACTTCATGCTGAGCTGGCGCGACCATATCAATCGCAGCTTCCTGCAGTTCTTCCACGGCGAGGACCGGCTGATTGCCGCCCGCAGTCTACAAGGCATCGCCGACATGGTGCGCGCCTTCGTGGTGGGCAATTTCCTTCTCGGACTGCTGCTGGCCGCCATCAGTTCCACCATATTCTGGGCGATCCATCTGCCGTTTCCGCTCTTGGTCGGCCCGTTGAGCGGATTCCTCAGCCTGGTTCCCTATGTCGGATTGCCGCTCGCGATGGTGCCGCCGCTGTTCTCGGCGTTGGGGGTGAACCAAGTTTCGACTTATGTGCTGGTGGTGGTGTTCGTGGCCCTGCTGCACCTGTTCGCCTTGAATTTGCTCTACCCGAAAATCGTTGGATCGCGCGTGCATCTCAATCCGCTGGTAGTGACCTTTTCGCTGATGCTGTGGGGTTTTCTGTGGGACGCCCCGGGCTTGCTGCTGGCGATTCCGCTCACCGCAGGAATCAAGGCGGTATGCGACAACGTCAAAGAGCTGCGCCCGATCGGCAAATTCCTGGGCGACTAAAAGCCCGTTTCCGATTGCACTACAATCAAAAGCAACCCGCGAGCTCGCGGTAAGGAGACCCAGGCATGCATGACCCCACCCGTACCAGCGACAACGGCCTTGGACGGCGCGGTTTTCTAAAAACCGGAGCCGCCGGCTTAGCGCTCAGCCAGGCCGTAAACCCCACTCCCGCCGCGGCCCGGCCCCTCACGGAAAAGCAGAAGCTGGATCGCATCGCGTCCAACACCTGGCCTATCCGTTATATCTTCAAAAGCCGTACGCGTTTTGGGGCGAACACGCGGACCAGCGAGCTCAAGCAGAAATATGGGGAAATCACCATGCTCGATTTTCCCAAGTTCACCAAAGACACCTTCCCCGGCGTGACGCACATGGACCTGTTTTCCGGCCTCTTCGGCGACGTCACCGACGACAAGATGTATGTCGATGTGCCGCTGCTGGTCGGTGCCGCCACGCGGGTCACACAGGAATTCGATCCCTCGAGCGAAGCCGGTAGGCGTTGGCTGGATAAATTAGCCAACACCATGGCGTCAACCGGAACCAAATGCCAGCACATCTCCAACAACGCTCCGCGCGACATCTGCGATCCTGACGTCGAGAAACGCAAAGCCGGCATCGCGGTGGCGAAGAAGTGGCTCGACGGCGCGGCCGTGCTCGGCGCCAAATCGATGCGCGTCAATAGCGGCGGTCCTCGCATTGCGCCGAGCGCGGTGGCCACGGCCGACTATCCCAAGGCCGATGAACTGGCGGGCCTGCTGTCGAACTGTATCGAGTCGTTCAAAGAGATGGCCGACTACGGGGGCAAGAAGGGCGTCAAAGTTACCCTCGAGAACCATTGGGGGCTGACGGCGAATCCGATCAACATCCGCATCATCGTGGACGAGGTACACTCGCCCTTTTGCGAGGCGTCCCCGGATTTCTGTAACTGGGAACATGAATACCTGATGTACAACGGCCTGAAGGCCCTGGCGCCGTACGCCCACACCAATGTGCACGCCAAATACTGGAGCCGGTGGAAAGAGAACAATAACGTGGGCCGTTCCGTCAAGATCATGATGGACGCGGGCTTCGAAGGCACCTTCGCACTGGAGTACGAAGAGGGACCATGGGACGGCATTGAAGGGTCGAAGTATTTATATAAGGAAGTGCTGGCGGCGCTCTGAGAAACCGGCATGCCCGGGACCAATACGGAGCGGTCCCGGGCATACATTCGGTCATCCTTGAGACTAGCGGTAGTACCCGTACCGATAATGGTGGTAGCGGTAATAGTGATGCGGGTGATGTCGCACCACAATGACTACCCTATGCTCGGCCTTCGCAGGTGTTGGCTGCACCAGAGTCAAGGTTGAAGCGGCGAGCAGTGCTCCAACTGATAAAAGTTTTCGCAACATATCGCCTCCTGCACAGATAAGTTGCACCCGGTGCTCCAAAGGACGTTTCGTCACCTGAGCTCTGATCCCTGGGGATACGCGCAGAAGGCTTTCGCTTCACTGCGGAAGCCGCAACTTCCTCACTTCGACACCTTCCTCCAACCGGTATTGTCTCTTGCCATCTCACTCAATTGCCCGGAACCCGGGTGCCGAAAAATTTCAAGGAGTCATGAAGCAGTGCAGCGGGACGTAGTCTTTCCGGCGCCTGCGGAATCGGAATCAACCTTTCAATCGCAAAGGAAGCTGCCCCCGCCACTACTCCAGTGACTACCCCCTCGGTGCGGCCGACAAGGCCTGCGAGCGGCGCGGCGATCTGAACTACCTTGGCTGCATACCGCGCGGCGTTTGCCAGTCCCGATCCACGCACGATCGCTGTGTACTCCCCAAGCATCTTGAGCATCTTCTCTCGAGCATCGTGTGGATCCATCCCACCTGAGTACATCTGCTTCAGCCAGCCATGAAAATACTGGCGGGTCTCGCACAAGTCTTGGCGTGAGGCCAGCCGCGCCGCATCCCGAAGCAACTCGGCGTCACTCTTCTCCGAGTCCGGCACGAAAAAGTCCCATCCAAAGAGAGCGTAGGGAGACGGCCCCGCCATTCCAGTCCCATCCTTATCTTCCCGAACACCCAGATCCGCCTTGAGTTCCCCATATGAGCCATAAGCGATCACCGGCTCCACGTCCACGCCCGGAGTCCTGACTCGGTTGACGAGCTTGCGTACCACCTCGTTGTTCAGTTGATTCGCCACATACAATGCAAGCACGCCGGTAGTCGCCAGGTATGCGGCCTCTTCCGGTTGGTTCGTCCTGGCGTATTCCACCTGATCTTGGATCGATTCCGTCAGTTCGGATCGGCCACATTCCAACTCCTGTTTCCCGTAAAGTTTCGCCCCATGCTCCTGTGCCCGGCCGTCCCACGGCAGTTCGACCGCGAGTTCGAACTCACCCAATATGTCAAGTAGGTCGCGCTGCGCTTTCGGGTCCCAATGATTTCGGCGCCAGCGCGACACCTCGTCCTCTTGCTGTGCCTCCGGCGGACCTCCCGCCGACAATTCCTTCTCCGTCGCGGGTCTGGGAATCACGAGTTTGTCGTACAGAAGCACTTCTGCCACAAACGGCCGCGCTCTGAGATGATCCTTAACCGAGAAGGTCCCCCACTGCTGAAGTCTCATCGTTCCTCCTCGCGCTCTTCGGGCGCCCTAACGAATTCTACTCGAAAATGACGAAACGAACTCCCCCCGCCCACCGCTTTCCCAGTAGAATGGTCAACCATATGCACCGTCTCCTCGTCTTCGTCCTCTTCGCCGCTTGCGCCGCACCTGCCCAGGAGATTACCTCGCCCGAGAAGTTCTTCGGATTCCAACTCGGCGCCGACAAGAAGATGGCCCGCTGGGACAAGATCGTCGAGTACTTCTCGGTCCTCGAAAAGCAGAGCGGCGGCCGCATGAAAGTCGTCAACATGGGCCCCACCTCCGAGGGCAATCCTTTCCTTGAAGTGTTCATCACCTCGCCCGCGAACCTCGCCAAACTCGAGCACTACCGCGACATCAACCTCCGCATCACGGACCCGCGCGGCCTCACCGAAGCCCAGGCTCGCGCGCTCACCGACGAGGGCAAAGCTGTCGTCGTACAGTCTATGAGCATGCACGCCACCGAGATCGGCGGCAGCCAGATGGCTCCCGAGCTTGCCTACGATCTGCTCGCCCGCAAAGACGAAGAGACCCGCCGCATCTTGGACAACGTCATCTTCATTGAAGTCCCCAGCTTCAATCCCGACGGCCAGATCATGGTCACGGACTGGTACAACAAGCAGCTCGGAACTCCATTTGAAGGCACCAATCCGCCGTGGCTCTACCAGAAGTACGCCGGCCACGACAACAACCGCGATGCCTTCATGACCAACATCCCCGACTCGCAGTACATGGCCCGCATCCTATTCACCGAGTGGAAGCCCGAAGCCTACGTGGACCATCACCACATGGGCGGCAACGGAGCGCGCATCTACCTCCCGCCCTATGCCGAGCCGATCCGTCCCGGCGCCGACCCGATTCTGTGGCGCGAACTGAGCTGGTACGGCGCCCACATGGCCTATAAAGAGGAGGAGGCTGGGCTCTCGGGAGCGATCAATGGCGCAATCTACTCCGGCTGGGGCCACTTCGGCTTCCATTGGATCACGCCCTTCCACAACATCGCAGGCATGCTCACCGAGTCTGCCAGCGCGCGCCTCGCCACGCCTCAGTTTCTGCATCCCGATCAGTTGCGCGGCAATACGCGCAACCTTCCCGTTTACGAAGCCGAGACCATCTTCCCCAACCCCTGGCCCGGCGGATGGTGGCGCCTGCGCGATATCGTCGATCGCCAGAAGGTCTCCGCGTGGGCGACTCTCGATCTCGCGGCGCGCAATCGCGAAACCGTGCTCTGGAATGCCTACCTGAAAGCCAAACGGCAGACCGAACGTGGCGCCGCCGGGAAGCCCGGAGCCTACCTGATCTCCCTCCGCCAGCACGACCCGCTCACCGCCATGAAGATGGTGAACAAGCTCCTCGTCCAGGGAATTGAAGTGCAGCGCGCTTCCAAGACCTTCACGGTCGCCAGCGGTATGCAGTACCCCGAAGGATCCATCATTGTCTCCATGGCCCAGCCAAAGATGGGTCTCATCAAGTATCTGCTGGGGCGCACCTTCTATCCCGATAACGAATGGACCCGCGAGCGCGACGGCTCCCCCATCCGCCCCTACGATATGGCTACCGACACTATGTTCGAGTACATGGGCGTTCGCGTGGATCCGCTCGACGACGCTTCGGAAATTCGCGACGTCGCCATGGAGAAGGTCTCCGCTCCTCTCGCGTCCGCCGGCAAACTCACGCGCGGACCTAATGGATACTCTCTCGATGGCCGCCTCAACGACAGCTTCCGCGCCGTCAATCTGCTCTTCGACAAAAACATTACGGTGCGCCGCGTAGACAAGCCGTCCGCCAACCTGCGTCCGGGCGACTTCCTCGTTCCCGCGGGTTCCGAGGCCACACTCGAAGCCGTCGCGCGCCAGACCGGCGTCGATTTCACCGCGCTGAGCGGCGCCGTTTCCACCGGCGTGCACGACACCAAACGCCTCCGCGTCGCCATGTACCAGCGATACGGCGGCGGCAACATCGATGAAGGCTGGACCCGCCTGATGCTCGAGCAGTTCAACTTTCCCTACACCTCCATCTTCGATCCGGAGATCAAGAAGGGCAGCCTCAACGACAAGTACGACGTCCTCATCATTCCCAACGATTCCACCGCCACCATCACCGGAGAGACGCCGCCCGCCGGTGGAACGGCTGCGGGCCGCGGCGGACGTGCCGGTGCCGGCGGTGGACCCGGCGGGGGCGGCGAAGGTGGCGAGGGCGGCGGACGAGGCGGCAATACACCTCCCGAATACCGCACCGGGCTCGGAACCGAGGGTGTCAACGCGATCCGCGACTTCGTCCAGAAGGGCGGCACCCTCGTCGCGCTGAATGGCGCCTCCGCCTTCCCCATGGACCGTCTCGGCATCGGCGTCCGCAACGTCCTGACCGGCAAAACCACCAAAGAATTCTGGTGCCCCGGGTCCACGCTCAAGGTCAATATCGAGACCACCAATCCGATTGCTTACGGCATGCCGACGCAGGCGCTAGCGCTCTATCTCAACAGCCCGGCGTTCGAGATCACCGCGCAGAATTCGCAGGATTACGAGGTGGTGGTCCGCTACGCCGATCGCGAACTGCTCGAAAGCGGATGGCTCGTCGGCGAAGAGAATCTTGCGCGCCGTGCCGCTGTGGTCTCCGCGAAACTCGGACAGGGTAAAGTCGTCCTGATCGGCTTCCCTGCCCAGCACCGTGCCCAAACGCACGGCACCTACAAGCTGTTATTCAATACCCTGGTGAGATGACGATGCGTTTCTGGGCCGTCATATTGCTACTCTGCCATCCTGCCGCCGCCGCGTCGCTGCACGTGCACGAATCGGCATTCGTGCCGGCGCTGGACGGGAAACCGGCGGGATGGACCACTTGGAGCGCCCGGCCCGAAACCGCGCCGCGCACCTTTGTCGATCCGCAGCATTACCGCATGCATCCCGGCTCGCTCGCGATCTCGGGCAATGGCAACGTCGCCGAGCATGGCGGATGGGAGCGTTCGATCACAGGCGTGGAGCCCCGCTCATGGTATCGCTTCACCGCCTGGTATCAGGCCGATTCCGTTACTGCCGAGTCGTGGCAAGTCGTAGCACGCCTCGATTGGCGCACCGGCAACAAACGCGCGGGCCAGCCGGACTACGCGTATCAAGCCACCCGCGAAGGCGACTGGACCAAGGTTTCCCTCTACGCACAGGCTCCCGAAAAAGCCGATGGGGTGGTCCTCCAGTTCTACCTCTCCAACGCACCCGGCGGCACAGTCTGGTGGGACGACATTTCGCTCGATCGGATCGCTGAACCCGCCCCGCGCAAGGTCACCATCGCCTCCATCAATCTCCGCCCGGAACATACGCGCTCCGCGCAGGACAGCGTTGGCCGCTTCGTCGAAGCCGTGGAATCCACCGTACCCGGTAAGACAGACGTCATCCTCCTGCCCGAAGGCATCACGGTTGTCGGCACCGGCAAATCGTATGCCGACGTTGCCGAAGCGATTCCCGGACCGACCACTGCGCGTCTCGGCGAACTGGCGCGGCGCCGCAACTCCTACATCGCCGCCGGAATCGTCGAGCGCGAAGGACCCGCCGTCTACAACACTGCGGTGCTGATCGACCGGGCCGGCAAAGTGGCGGGCAAATACCGCAAAGTCTATCTGCCGCGCGAGGAGGTCGAAGGCGGCCTGACCCCGGGCTCCAGCTATCCGGTCTTCCACACCGACTTCGGAACCGTCGGCATGATGATCTGCTACGACGTCTTCTACTCCGATCCCGCGCGCGCCCTGGCGTCGCAAGGCGCCGAACTCATTCTCATGCCCATTTGGGGCGGCGACGAGAACCTGGCCAAGGCACGCGCCATCGAGAACAAAGTTTTCCTGATCGCTTCCGGCTACGATCATCCGACCTACATCATGGACCCCGATGGCGAGCGCATCTCGCAGGCGCCCAAGCGCGGCACCGCTGCGATCGCCACCATCGATCTGAATCGCCGCTATCTGGATTCCTGGCTGGGCGACATGCACGGACGCCGCATGAAGGAGCTTCGCGTGGATGTGAAGCAGCCCATCCCCGGCTTCGTTAAGTGAGCTATGCCTTTACAGAATCGTGTGGATCCGTTCGGCGAACTCTTTCGCACCACCGCCCGCGGCACGTTCCTCGGCAACCGTGGGGGCGCGATCCACAATGAGCATCGCGAGATCGTCCGACCTTACAAGAGCCGCCAGTGGATCAGCTGCGTTCTGGAATTCAAGGGGCGCCGGCGCGTCGTGATGACGCCGCGCCGTTACACCGAGCTGTTCTTTCTCGACGAAGCCGTGGCCTTCTCCGCCGGTCACAGACCCTGCTGCGAATGCCGCCGCGAACGCTTCAACGCCTTCAAACGGGCCTGGGGACGTCCCGCGCGAGCACCCGAGATCGATGTCGAGTTGCACGGTGCGCGCCTCGACAGCCGCAAGCGCAAGCTCACCTACCAGGCTCCACTCGAGTCCCTGCCCAACGGTTCTTTCGTGAACATCGACGGCAGCGCGTGGCTCGTTTGGGACGACGCACTCGCGCTCTGGTCCCCCGCGGGATACGTTCGCAAAGACCCGCGCCCTCCGCACCAGATTGCTACCGTGCTCACGCCGGAACCCATCATCCGTTGCTTTCAGAACGGCTACGTCCCGGAGACCCACCCCTCCCTGCACGTATGACGTTGCGCAAACACCCTTGAAAGCAGGGGTTAGGGGTTGGGGGTTAGGGGTTGGGGGTTAGGGGTTGGGGGTTCGCGGCGTGTCGCCATGGCCGAGCAGATCTGCCCGGCGAACGCGCCGCTTTCATCGGAGTCCATGGCGGCGAAGCAGCCCAAGACCACTCCTGCTTGCGCGCCGAGACTCATCTCGGCCCTTTTCGCAGACCCACCAAGCCCGACGATTTGCGCGCACTGTGACACTGGCAGGCTCACGCTATTTTGACACCGCGGTCCCGTTCTCGCTATCATCCCATCGATAGACGATGGGGGAATCAAAAAGAGCGTCGGAACTTCTGCCGGGAACGCTCGACATGCTGATCTTGCGAGCATTGATCGGCGGACCGATGCACGGCTACGGCATCGCCTCGCGTCTCCGCCAGGTTTCTGACGACGTCCTGCAGGTGGGCGAAAGCTCTCTCTATCCGGCGCTCCAGCGTCTGCTGTTGAATGGCTGGGTTAAGGCCGAATGGGGCGCTTCGGAAAACAACCGGAGAGCCCGCTTCTATTCCCTGACCGCCACGGGCAAGAAACAACTGGTTCTCGAGCGCGAAGAGTTCGCGCGTATGGTAGAGGCGATACAGAAGGTCTTGAGTATGGCATGAGCGCGCCCATTTCCAGTTGGCTGGCTCGGGCCGGCAGGCGTGTGCGATTTCGCTGGCAGCGCGACCGGCTCGATCGGGAACTCCGCGAAGAACTCGCGTTCCATCTCGCACAGATCCAGGCCGAAGACAACGGCGCCGGCCTCGCGCGCTTCGGCAGCTCGACCCTCGCGCATGAACAGTGCCGCGACCTGTGGAGCTTTATGAGTCTCGAACGATTCTGGCAGGATTTGCGCTACGCGATGCGCATGTACGCGCGGACGCCCGTCTTCACAGGCGTCTCGATCTTATCACTGGCCCTCGGAATCGGCGGGAATGCCGCCATGCTGAGCCTCATCAACACTCTGCTCGTTCGTCCCCTGCCCTATTCGCAACCCGAGCGCCTGCTGCGCATCACCGGAATCTTCCCGCGCGCGGCGCTGCCGTTCTTCCAAACGCGTTCGCACAGCATGGAGATTGCCGCCGTCAGCGTCGGATCGAGCTTCAATCTCACCGGCGAAGGCTCAGCCCTGCGAGTGACCGGCAGCTTTGTTTCGCCGAACTTCCTGTCGGTGCTCGGCGCCTATGCCGAGATTGGCAGGAGCTTTCGTCCGGGAGAAGAATTGCCCGGGAGCGACAGCGTCGTGATCCTCAGCCACGGACTGTGGCGCGAGCGTTTCGCCGCCGACCCCGGCATTCTGGGGCGCGTCATCCAGTTGGACGGCGCCGGACGCCAGGTGGTCGGCATCATGCCGGACGGCTTCGCGTACCCATCCAGCCAAGTGCAACTCTGGGTGCCCATGCGTCTCGATCCGGCGCGCTTCGCCGAATACTGGGGCACCGAGTTCGTTCCGCTCCTCGGCAGACTCCAGCCGGGCGCCAGTCTGGCGGAGGCGCAAGCGGAATCGCGCAGCCTGGTGACGCAGTTTCGCGGAACATTTCCGTACCCCATGGCGCGCGACTGGAATGCCGATTCCACCGTCATCCCTCTACAACGCGATATCGTCGGAGAAGTCCGCGGCAAGCTGATCATCCTGCTGTCCTCTGTAGCGCTGGTGTTGCTGATCGCTTGTGCCAATGTCGCGAGCCTGCTGCTCTCGCGTGCCACCACGCGCCGCAGAGAACTGGCGTTGCGAGCCGCACTGGGCGCGGGGAAGGCGCGCATCGTGCGGCAACTCCTCACGGAAAGCGTCGGGCTGGCGTTGGCGGGAGCGGGGTTGGGCGTCCTCGTCGGAAGCGGCGCACTCTCCATCTTCAAGTCTCTGTTGCCGGCTTCGATGCCGGGAATGGCGCAAGCCGCAATCGATTGGCAGGTAGTATTGGCAGTCAGTGTCCTCGCCGTCGCGACCGGTCTGGCATCCGGCCTCGCGCCCGCACTGAGCGCCTCGCAAGTCGACCTGGCAGAGACCATCCGGACTGGCGGCCAGCGGGCTTCCTCCGGCTTCTGGAGCAGAGTCCGAGGACTCATCGTGGCCGGCGAGGTCGCTCTCACCCTGGTGCTTCTGGTGAGCGCCGGGCTTCTATTGCGCAGTCTGGCGAAACTCTCCTCGGTCGATTTGGGTTTCGATCCCGCGCGGGTGCTCGCCGTGCAGATCAGTCCGAATCCCGTCTTCTGCGCGGGCAAGACGGGTTGCCTCGCCTTGTACGATCGACTCCTGGAGCGCGCCGCCGCCATTCCTGGCGTTCGCGATGCCGCGGCTGCCAACTCGGTCCCGCTGGACGGCCAGGTTCCGACCGTTCCGGTGGACGTCGAGGACCATCCCAGGACCGTCGATCATCCGTCGCCAATGCTCTGGTTCGGCGCGGTGAGCCCCGAGTATTTTCGCGTCCTGAATGTATCGCTCCTCGGCGGACGTTACCTGACGCGCGCGGACAGTCTTCAATCCGCGCCCGTCGCTCTGATCTCTGCCTCTGCCGCCAGGCACTTCTGGCCGAATCAGAGCGCCATCGGCAAACATATCCGGCCCAGTAGCAGGCAGGCATGGAGCACCATCGTCGGCGTCGTGGCAGATGTGCGCCACTACACTCTCAGCCAGGGATTGCCGGGCTTCGTTCCAGGCGCCATCTACATGCCGTATGCACAATCGGCCGGTGAGAATGGTCAGATGCCCACCGCGATGACACTGCTCGCGAGCGTACACTCGGACGACGCCCGCACACGCAATGCACTGCAGCGCCTCGCGGAAGCACAGGATCCGAATCTGCCGGTGGGTCGCGTGCGGCCGGCCGAGGAGATCGTCTCCGGTTCCATCGCCGACTTCCGATCCACCATGCGCGTCTTCCTCGGCTTCGCGCTCGCCGGGATCGTGCTTGCCTCGGTGGGAATCTACGGCCTGATGTCGTATTGGGTCAGCCAGCGCGCCTACGAGATCGGTTTGCGTGTGGCCATCGGCGCCACCCGCACGCGCATTCTCGCCCTCATCCTCGGCCAGGGAATGAAGATCACGGCCTACGGTGTGATCGGCGGAATTTTGGTGGCCGTGGTGTTGACGCGCTTCCTCGCCGCATTCCTATACCAAGTCGAGGCCACGGACCTGTTGACCTTCGCCGTGGTGGTTGCTCTCGTGACAGCCGTGGCAGCGATCGCCACCGCCTTCCCCGCATGGAGGGCAACCCGCATCGATCCGGTGAAGTCCTTGCGCGCCGATTGAAGAGAGTCAGAACCGCAGCGCGTTCTGCGGATCGACACGCGTCGCCCGCAGTGAGGGCACGTAGGTAGCGAACAGCGCCACGCCGCTCAGCACGAGTGCCACCGACCCGAAGACCGTGGGATCCCAGGTGCGAATTCCGAAAATCATGCTCACCATGACGCGCGTCAATGCCAGCGCCGTGGGAATCCCGATCGAAATTCCAAGAAGCGCGAGGCGCATTCCTTGCAACACCACCAGATTGCGCACGTCTGCAGGCTCCGCGCCCAACGCCATCCGAATACCGATCTCCTGCGTGCGCTGTTCTACGGAATAGGCCATCAACCCATACAGCCCGACCGCCGAGAGCACCAGTGCCATCGCCGCGAACACCGTAAGCAGCATCATGTAGAACTGGGTGCGTGCCGACGATACCGCGACTACCTCGTGCATGCCTCGCACCCGGCCCAATGGCAGCCCGCCACTCAGATCGTGCAGTTCCTGCTGGATGGCGCCGGTAGCCAAGGCCGCGGGATCTTTGGCGCTAACGACCCAGGTGAGCGGCAACAGCCGATTCTCGGGCACGTTCATGCCGTCCGGCACCTGCGCGACCGGCACAAACATCATCGGCTCCATTTTCAGGCCGGCATCGCGCACGTCCGCCACCACACCGATAATCTGCCGAGGCAACTCCTCAATTCCCGAGCCCATTCCCTTGCCGATGGTAATGAAGTCGCCGATCGGATTGGCGTCGACGTCCTGCCAGAATTTGTGCAGCATGGCGTAATTGATGATCACCACACCAGCGCTGTTCTCATCGTCCGCATCCGTGAACAGGCGCCCGCGCAGCAGGCGAATGCGAAAGGCATCAAAGAAGCCCGGAGACACGCTGCGCCAGGTACCCGCGCCGTGATACCGGCCTACCTGACTCTGGTCGCGGCCATTGATCGTGAATGGCATGGTCAGACTCGGCTCGAGCGGCAGCGCGCAGGTGGCTGCCACCTCGGAAATGCCCGGAAGCATCTGCAAGCGGCGCTCTCCGGAACGCACCAGTTGCGCCACCTGGGACGTCTTTTCGAACGGAGAGCCGTTCAGAGGCATCTCGAGCGTGAGCACGTTCTGCTCTTCGAAGCCACGGTCCGCCGTGCGCATCGCCACGAAGGTGCGAATCAGCAGGCCAGCGCCCGCCAGTAACACCATCGCCAGCGCTAACTCCACGATCACCAGGGCAGGCCGCCCGCGATTGCGCCGGAAGCCCATGCCCGATTGCGACACGCTGTCCTTCACCACCGTGCTGACATCGGTGCGCGATAAGTTCAGGGCCGGTATGAGACCGAAGAGAATGCCAGTGCCCACCGAGACCACAAACACGAACAGGAAAACACGCCAGTTCAGTGCGATCGCCGAACCGTTGGCCCCGATGCGCGGAATGTCGCTGGGACTGACGGCCAATAGTCCACGCACGCCGAAGTAACCGAGTCCCAGTCCCAAAACCCCTCCCGCGAGCGAGAGCACGACGCTTTCGGTCAACAGTTGCCGAATCAGCTGCGACCGCTCGGCGCCCAGTGCGGCGCGGATCGCGATCTCACGGACACGTCGTGCCGCGCGCGCCAGTTGCAGGCTGGCCACATTGGCGCACGAAATCAGAAGCACGAAGCCGACCGCACCCAGAAGCAGAAAGAGGGCGGGGCGGACATCGCCCACCACCGCATCGCGCAACGGAATCGCGGTAAAGGTCTCGCGGTACAGCATGGGCGCTCTCGGGTAGGGATACCGGCACATGAAAGCCTGGATGGTATCGCCGACATTTTCCTGTGCGTCGCGAAGGGTAAGGCCGCCTTTCAGCCGCGCGGCCACATGCACACGGCTCAAGTGCGTCGCATTCGCCCGATCCGCCTGCAAAGGCAGCCACACATCCGCGGTGGGCGATGCAAACCCTGGCGCAAGTACGCCGATCATCTTGTAGGGCTCGTACGAAAGCATAATGGTGCGCCCCACGAGTTTCGCGTCGCCGCGAAAACGCCCGCGCCACAGCCGGCTACTGATGACCGCCACGCGCGGGCCACCCGGGGAGTCCTCTTTCGCCGAGAAGCTTCGCCCAATCGCGATCTGGCCGCCGAACAGAGCGAAGTAATCCGCCGAAACGCGTGCCGACTGCAACGCTTCCGGGAAATCGCCTTCCGTCAGACTGACTCCGGTACCCCCGATTTCGTATGCCGCCATGCGGTCGAACACGGTGGTGTGGTCGCGCCACGAGACGTACTTCGGAATCGAAACCACCAGCTCGTCGCCCAGGGGGGATGTAGTCATGAGCTGCACCAGGCGGTCGGGATCAGGGTACGGCAATGGCTCCAGCAATACCTTGTCGACTACGGAGAAGATCGCGCTAGTCGCGCCGATGCCCAACGCCAAGGCAGCGATCGCGGTCGCACTGAAGCCCGGACTGCGCCGCAAGGTGCGACAGGCGTAGCGGAGATCGGCTCCCAGACTGGCCATCGGCTTCGGGGAAGCGGTGCACGCCAGGGGCCAGCGTGGCGCAAAGACTCCTGTTTGCGCCACAATGATGTTCGATTGTGGTAACTGCCGTTGCGGATACGGACACCCTTCGCATAAGATAGTCCCCACATGTCCAAATTGCACCGGCCTGAAATGCGGTCGTTCCGCATCTCGCCCGCGATTCGCGCCGATATGGCGGAACACCAGGCCGGGAAGACGGCCGCGATCCCGGTGATCGTGAGCCTGCGTGAATCGCTGCAGGATCCACAGAAAGGCGTTGCGCCATCAAAAGAGAAGGTGAAGGACTTCCTCAAAGGCCGCGGCATCGCGGTCCGCGAGAGCGACTTCTACATCTTCGCCTCGCTGCAGCCGGACGACATCGAGGCCCTTGCGAAAATGACCGACGAGGTGGACAAGATCTGGCCCGACCACGTCTGCCACGCGCACCTGCTCGATTCGGCCGAGACCGTCAAGGCGACGGCCTGTTGGCGAACCTTCGGCTGTCGCGGCAGTGGAATCACCTGGGCGGTGCTCGACACGGGAGTCAAGTCCGATCATCCGCACTTCCTCACCTACAACACCATCAACAAGGACCTGAGCAAGAACTTCTCGAACTCGAGCACGCTCGAAGATGTCGACGGTCATGGAACCCATGTCGCCGGAATCATTGCCGGTGCCGCTCCCGACACGGGCAAATACAAAGCGGCGACCATGGTCGAAGATCATGACGATCCGGTGACGATCGACCTGGCGGCCGCACCCTCGGGCGTCGCGCCGCTCGCCAAGATCATCAACGTGAAGGTGCTGGATGACGATGGCACCGGCAGCTCTTCCAATTGCATTCTCGGGCTTGAGTACTTGCGCAAGCTAAACGACGGCAGCCGCGAAATTAAAGTCGACGGCGCTAACATGAGCTTGGGCTATCCGTTCGACCCCAAGTGGTATGGCTGCGGCCACAGCCCGTTATGCGAGGAGGTCTCGCGCGCCATACGTTCCGGAATCACCGTGGTGATTTCGTGCGGCAATTCCGGCTATGGGACCGCGACGTTGAGCACCGGCGAACAGGTGCCGGTGTCACTGGACCTGTCGATCACGGACCCGGCCAATACCGACGAAGCGATCGCAGTGGGAAGTGTGCACAAGACCTCGCCTCATCTGTACGGCGTCTCGTACTTCTCGTCGAAGGGGCCCACCGGCGATGGCCGGCTCAAGCCCGACCTGGTTGCACCCGGCGAGAAGATCATCTCCTGTTCGGTGGACTTCACGGGACCTTATCAATACGAGGAGAAGAGCGGCACCAGCATGGCCGCGCCCCACGTCTCCGGGGCCATCGCCACCTTCTTATCGGTGCACAAGGAGTTTCGCACGCAGCCGGAGATGGTGAAGTCCATCTTCCTGAAGGCTGCCACGGATTTGAAGCGCCATGAGTATTTCCAGGGCGCAGGCTTAGTGGATTTATTGCGCGCGGTGACTTCGGTTTGACGCGCGGGGGGAATGCCTTTGTCTAGAATTACGCAGATTCATCATCCGGATTTTTCGCTTTGGCAGTCAGCCATCGACCAGGTGGTGGCCAAGCACAAATCCGCCCAGACCCAGGACTTCGGCATTCATAAGGCCGCGGCCCAGCGTCCCGATACCAGCGATTCGATGGTCGGCGCCGCTGCCACCGCCGCCATAAACCTGGAACAGGGCGTCTCACTGGCGCAGGAAGCGGCGTCCGCCGGCGGTCCCAAGGCCACCGAAGGTGTGGGAGAAGGCGCCAAATATTGTGCTTCCATCTGGTGGGAGATCGCCAAGGCGCGGGTGGCGGGCGACGCTGCGCTCGAACAAGCGTGGAAGGCCCGGCTCGGATCCTTCACCAGTTGTGATCCGCGATATGCCGACGCGGTCGAGCAGTATGTGGCGTTCTATAAGGTCAAAGGCGATAAGGCGCCCTACAAGGTTTGGACCAAGCTCGACGACTTCATCGTCGACTGGCAGTTACCCGCCAAGTCGCGCGTCGTGATCCTCGGTGACTGGGGTACCGGCCAGCCTGAGGCGAAGGCTCTGCTCGCCGCGATTGCGCGCAAGAATCCCGATGTCATCCTTCACCTGGGCGACATCTACTATGCCGGCACCGAGTTCGAGATGACCAACTACTTCCTCTCGATCTGGAAGGCCGAAATCGACATGACGAAGGTCAAGACCTTCACGCTGGCCGGCAATCACGACATGTATTCGGGAGGCGGTCCGTATTACGAACTGCTCAACGATCTGGGACAACCCGCCAGCTACTTCTGTCTGCGCAATGACGATTGGCAATTCGTGGCACTCGATACCGGGCTGCATGACGTGGACGCGGTCGGCGGCAAGCCCACCTTCCTCGAGGCGACCGAGGTGGAATGGCTCAACGACAAGATCGCCACGGCCGGCAATCGGCAGACGGTACTGCTGAGTCACCACCAACTCTACACGGCCTTCGAGGACATCGGCGGCCAGTTCATGAATACCACCCTGAACCAGCAGGTGGGTCCGATCCTGCCCAAGGTGACCGCGTGGTTCTGGGGGCATGAGCACAACCAGGTGATTTACAAACCGTTCCAGGGCGTGCTGGCACGCTGCATCGGCCACGGCGCCTATCCGGTTGGCATCACGGAGATCTCCGGCAAACCAAAATTCCCCGAGGTTCCTTTAGAGCCGGTGACGCTGGCCAAGGGCGCGTCGTTCTATTCGCACGGTTACGTGGTGATGGATCTCGACGGGCCATCCGCGATGGTGTCGTATTACCAGGACAGCGATCCCGAGGATCATCCCATGTTCACCGAGAAGTTAGGGCGCTAGGGTTACTGACCTGCTCGCTGCGCCGCAATTCGTATACACCCCGAAAGCGTCGAGAGGAATCTCGACGCGGCAAACACGAGTCTTTGCGCCACGTCACGTCAGGACTACTGAATGCGTTCGAGGCATTGCCGGGCAACTTCGCGGTAGATCTTCACTGCCGCGTAGAGTTGGGCATTGTCTTCGCTGAGTCTTTCGATTTCGTGACTCATGGCCCTCACGACTTTTAAGAGGCGGGTACGCTCCACAAGTGCATCGAGCACATCTTCAATTTGTTCAGGTGGGACGGCAGCAGTCACAGTAGCGCGAGCATTTGGCATCATTTTTCCTCCTCCAGAGCCTGCGTTTGCTCTTTCGCAATTGTGTGGCCACGTCCACCCGCCCCCGCAGCTTGATTTATCAATGCAATTTGGAACAGAGGAACGCGTCGGATGTAAATCCCTACACAGTTACGGCCGATTTTTCCGGGTAAATATGACAAATCAGGTGAATCTCCGATATCGAAGGTCATCGATCGGCGAAGGCGTACAGGGAATGCAGCGTCCGGACATAAATCACGTTCCGGACTATGGCGGGAGTCGCCACAATATCGTCGCCCAGCTCATTTCGCGCGAGGACTTCCAGGCTGGCGCCATCGGCCGAGAGTACGGTGACTACGCCCTCGGAAGATGCCAGGTAGACCCTGCCATTGGCCGCGATGGGGGAGGCGTAATAGGCGCCGGGCGCTCCAGCCCGCGCGCGCCAGATCACTTTGCCGCTGGCTGCATCGAGGCAGGTGACGATGCCGCCGTTGCGCACCAGAAACAAGCGACCGTGATAAAGCAGGGGTGAAGGCACCTCGGGAATCGAGCTATTTTCACGCCACACCACGGTAGCCGACTCGCCCTTCGGACGGATTGCCAGCAGCCCATGATCCTGCGCCATGGAGTTGATGCGCGCGCGGAAAGCATCCCATTCGCTCTGCTGCAAAATGCCATCGTGATTGCGGTCCAGGCCCTGGAATGGCACGTAGTTTTGCGAATGCGGAATGCTCTCGAGCTCCGGCCGCGAGGTGTAGCGAAGGTCCTCCGGGAACTCATCGGCGCTGATCTTACCGTCGCCGTTCTTGTCGTAACGCTTGAGCAGTTCAGGGAAATCCGGCAGGGGTGAGCGCTGATCCTCCTCGCCAAGAACATTCCAGGTAGCCGCAAAGATGAGATCGTCCGTCGCCGCGACCGTGCTGGCTCCCGAGGTGTTCTCTTCGAGCGACCAGAGATGCTTGCCGGTGGATACCTGGTAGGCCTCGATGATTCCGGCGCGATGGAGGACCAGTTGGTCGTGCCAGAGCATGGGTGTGGAGTAGCTCTCCACGCGGCCGCGCTGGAGAGGGTAGGGCTGGCGCCAGGTCTCCTTGCCCGTTCGCCGGTCCAGCGCCAGTAGGTATCCTTCCCCCTGCATGGCATCATGATTGATGATCAGCAGATCGCCCGCGAGAATGGGTGAGGCACCGCTTCCGTGGTGTGTCTTGGGCATGGGCAAAGGTGCGGTCCATGCCGACTTGCCGCTATGGTCGAACGCCATCACGCCGTAGGAAGAGAAGTAGGCGTAGACGCGCTCCTCATCCACTGTGGGAGTCGCGGTGGCGGGATTGCTGACCACGTGCGTCTCTTCGATGGCAGGAGCGGGAGCGACTCGCCTCCAGAGAATCGCTCCATTGCCAGAGGAGACGCAGATCAGTTCTAGCTTTTTGGACGGCGGGTCGAAGGACGTCAGAAAGATGCGATCGCCCCACACCGCCGGCGACGAATGTCCGATCGGTAACGCCTGCTTCCAGAGGAGCCGCTGTGAGGGCGAGAATTCGACTGGCGGAGCCGCGCTGGAGGCCGCGATCCCAGTGCCGCCGGGCCCGCGGAACTGCGGCCACTCGGCGTTTTGCGCCAGGAGCGGCAAGACAGCGGCCAGAAGCAGAGGAATGCGCATTGCAGGATTATCGCAAATGCGGCTTCAAAAAGCGCCCGGTGTGCGAAGCCTTGCATTGGGCGATCGCCTCCGGGGTACCGGTGACCACCACTTCGCCGCCGGCATGGCCGCCGTCCGGCCCCAGATCGATCACGTGGTCGGCAGTCTTGATCACGTCCAGATGGTGCTCGATCAGGATCACGGTGTGGCCGGCTTCCACCAGGCGGTTCAGCGATTCCAGCAGGCGCTCTACGTCCGCCAGGTGCAGCCCCGTGGTAGGTTCGTCGAGAATGTACACGGTGTGCTTGGAGCGCTGCAGCTTGCTGAGTTCGGTGGCGATTTTGATGCGCTGCGCTTCGCCGCCGGACAGCGTCGTGGCCGACTGGCCCAGGGTCAGATAGCCCAATCCGAGGTCATTCAGCACCTCAATCTTTTTACCCACGGCGGGTTCGCCGCGGAAGAAGGTGACTCCCTCCTCCACCGACATATTGAGCACATCGTCGATGGTCTTGCCGCGCAGCGTCACATCGAGCGTCTCGGCGTTGAAGCGCGCCCCTTTGCAGGCGCCGCAGGTCACTTCCACATCGGGCATGAAGTAAAGCTGCGTAGTGATGGCGCCCTCGCCCTGGCATTCCTCGCAGCGTCCGCCTTTGACGTTGAAGCTGAACCGTCCGGCTTTGTAGCCGCGCTCCACCGAGAGCGGCGCTGCCGTGAACAGGTCACGGATGTTGTCGTAGAAGCCGATGTAGGTTGCAGGATTGGAGCGGCTGTTCCGCCCGATGGGCGACTGGTCGATGTTCACCACCTTGTGCACATGCTCCAGGCCGTCCACGCCATCGTGCTCGCCCGGCAGCGTGCGCGTATCCACCAGTCGCTTCCACAGTGCTTTATAGAGAATCTCGTTGATGAGCGTGCTCTTGCCGGATCCGGAAGCGCCCGTGACCGCGAGCAGCATGCCCAGAGGAAAGGTGACATCGATATTCCGGAGGTTGTTCTCACGCGCACCGCGCACCTGGAGAGATTTCCCGTTGCCCTTGCGGCGACGCTGCGGCGTCTCGATCCCGCGCCGGCCCGAGAGATATTGCCCCGTCGGCGAAGCCTTGCACGCCAGCACTTGGTTGATGGTGCCCTGCACTACGACCTCTCCGCCGTGCACCCCCGGCCCGGGCCCCATCTCCACGATGTGATCTGCAGCGCGGATGGTATCTTCATCGTGCTCCACCACGATCACGGTGTTGCCGATGTCGCGCAGGCTTTCGAGCGTGGCGATCATTTTGACGTTGTCCTTGGGATGCAGCCCGATGCTGGGCTCGTCGAGGACGTACAGCATGCCCATCAGCCCCGAACCGATCTGCGTGGAGAGCCGGATGCGCTGCGATTCTCCGCCGGAGAGGGTTCCCGAGCGGCGGTTGAAGTTCAGATAATCGAGCCCGATGCCGAGCAGCAACTCGAGCCGGCCGCGGATCTCTCCCAGGACGTGGCGTCCGGCGTCGGCGCCACGCCCCGACGGTTTCACCTTGCCCAGGAACGTGTGCAACTCGTCAAAGTGCATCTGGCCGACGTCAAAGATGCTCTTGCCATCGATCGTGAAGAGGAGCCGCGTAGCGCGAACCCGTGCGCCTTTGCAATCGGGGCAGGTGTGCTCCACCATCACCTTGTCGAGCCACGCCTCCATTCCGGAACTGGCCTCGCCGCGCTGGCGGTAGCGCCGGTAGTGCCGCTCGATCCGCCGCGCGATGCCGCCGAAGCCAACCTCCTTCCCGGCACCTTCCTCGCGCTTGACTTTGGCCTCCGGCGGGACGCGGACCACGATCTTCTTCGGCACCCCTTCCAGGATCGCGTGCCGCACAGCTTCGGAGAGCTTCTCCCAGGGCGTATCGAGAGAGAAGTTGAGCGCCTTGGAAAGGCTGTACATGATGCGGCCGTCCCAAGTGTCCGGGTTGTACTTGAACGCCTCCTTGACGAAGCAGCCGCCGGTGATACTGCGCCGCGGATCGGGGACGAGCAATTCGGGATGCGTCAGCTTGTGGACCCCGAGCCCGCCACAGGTGCGGCAGGCGCTCTCGGGGTTGTTGAACATGAAGAACTCGGGCTGGATGTCGCCGTAGACGAAGTGATGCGTGTCGCTCACCAGTCCTCGGTAGAAGCGCTTCTCCTCGGCCTTGCCGGCGCCTTTGATGATTTCGATCTTCAGCAGTCCATCGCCCACCAGCAGAGTGGCCGCAATCCCGGCCTTGATCGCCTTCTCGTGCTTGGGCCCCACCACGAAGCGGTCCACCACCGCGTCCATGTTCTGAATCCGCGACTCGTCGAGTTCCACTTCCTGTGAGATGTCGACGGGTTTGCCATCCACGATCAGGACACGGCAGCCTTTCTTGCGAATCTCCGTCAACACGAAGTCGAGTTCCTCTCCGTACTGCTGGAAGACGGGAGCGCGCAGCTCGATTTCGGTGCCTGCCGGCAGGCCGAGAATTGCCTCCAGAATCTGGCTCGACGACCGGCTGGGTGTAGGCTCGCCGGTGCGCGGGCAATGCGGTTCGCCGATGGTGGCAAACAGCAGGTTGAGGTAACTGGCGATGTCGGTCATGGTGCCGACGGTGGATCGCGGATTGTTGGCAATGGTCTTCTGCTCGATGGAGATGACGGGCGACAGTCCGTATACGAAATCGACATCGGGCTTGGCGACCTGGGCGACAAAGCGCTTGGCGTAGCTGGAGAGCGATTCCATGTAGCGCCGCTGTCCTTCGGCGTAGATGGTGTCGAATGCCAGGCTGGATTTGCCCGAGCCGGAGAGTCCCGTGACCACGATCAGCTTGTCGCGTGGGATCTCGACTGAGATGTTCTTGAGGTTGTGGACACGTGCGCCGTGCACGCCCACAGTGGTACGGGCGGCCACCTTGGCGGCAGGCTTAGAACTCATCCGGGGCCTCTTCCATCAGTACGAAAGCCAGTTCCTGAACCATAACGTTGCTCCTCTTGGTGAGTTGGACGGGAATCGAGACCTTGCCGATCAGCCCTTGATCGGACAAGTACTCGCACGCTGAAGTGACACCATCGAGATTAAAGTTGCGCTTGAAGTGCGCCTCGATCTCGGTCGCGGAGCGCGCTTCCCCGACTTCCCGCAGGTGATCGAGCACCGGGCCGAAGAGCATCGTGGTGCGCTGGGCCACGTAGGCGTCGATGGCGCCGAGCGCCTCCTGTACGTTCTTCTTCGACTTCTTGCCGTTGAGCAGATTGCTGTAGATCAACGTGAAGAATTCGGGATTGAGTTTGAGGGCTTGGGGGATGACTTCGCGGTCGGCAAGCATGCGCCGGCTAATGATTTCGATGCGTGCGAGAGGGGTGGCGGCGTAGAGAATCCACAGAGCGGTGTAGTCCAGATCGCCGCGGGTGAGAAACCATTTGTGCGCTTTGTAGATAGAGGAGAGCGCATGGGTGGCAGCGGCGAGCAGTTGCAGTTGCGTATCGCGATCGCCGATCTGTTGCAGGCGTGCGCAGAGGGCGGCGATGGTTTCGTCGTGGGTGTAGAGCAGCCGGCCCTTCGCGAACATGGAGTGCATGAAGGAATTGTGAACGGCACCCTCAACGATTTTGCGGAAGTCGGCGCGGGGGACCAGAAATGCGTGCACGTTGACGCCGCCGGCGTTGAGGGAGAGGCCGGATCGCTCGACTTTCTTGTCGTCAATCGTGACGAGCGCCAGGTCGATGTCAGATTTGTCCCAGACTGTGTCGTGCGAAAGGCTGCCGCAGAGAATGGCGGCGAGGATGGAACGGTCCAACTTGATCTGCTCGACGAGTTGGTCGAGGGCATCGGTGAATTTTTTACGGACGGATTCGCCAGCAGTGTTCACGTTGGCTCCTCGGACGCCAGCCGCTTTCGCCACTCGCCCGTCTTTTCGTCTTTGAGCCACATTCCTTCGCGGAAAGGGATTGGCTCGGTGCATCCCACCAGATCGTTGCCGGACAATCTGCGAATGAGCACAATGTCGGAGGCGAGCATCTGCAGACTGTCCGGGTCCGCCTCGGACCCTGCACTGACGAATACCAGAAACCGCTCAAACAATTCTCCCGCCGCCTTGAGGCGATTAGCTTCGGCAGGCGTCAGCCCCACCGTAAACTTGTCGAACGCGCGAAGCGGATCGCAACGTTTGCCTTCGTCTTTCCCTTTGTCTTTGGGATCGTCGCTGCGGTTGCCGGGGCCTTCCACGATGTTCCAGGCAGGCCAAATCGCCGCCTTGGTAAGTGCATCGGCATCGGGGGTATCCAGCGGCTCCAGTTTCGAGTGAGCAGCGCGCTTACGATTGATTGCCTCGAGGTACTCACGATTCGCGAGACGCATTCGGTCGAGCTTGTCGTCCACATTCTGCAAGTTGCGATCGCAAAGGTTCAGGAACTGGCGCAGCGCGGCGCGGGGCTCGGGCCGATCGGTCCCTATGTGTTGATCCACCAGGCGATTCCAGACTTGGGCCAGGAGGGCCGAAGGAATCACGTGATGGAATGTATGGCTAGTGTTGACTTTGCGCCAGAGGCCCGGAGGGTGCGGACGAATGTTGGGATTGTTCATCCGGGGATTGACGCTGTAAATCGGCGAACTCACTTCGAAAATGGTACCCGAAGCCTCTCATGACGGGCAACTTGATGGGTACCGTACTGCTATTGGCAGTCGTCACGCGTTGGCGCGATCCGCTCCGGCGGCCCACTCAGTTACCTTGGCGGAGGACTGCCACAGGTCGGAGGAGTTGCCTTCGCTTGTTGCATCCTCCTGGCTGGATATTCGCCCTTTGCAGCCAGCTTCTGCCACACTGCCACTTCCTTGGTCCACCACTCCCGCGCCTCTTCACAACGCCCTGCCGCGATCCGGTCGTGCTGGAGGACGCGGTAGAGAATCGCCGCCATGAACGCGGTCTGCATGTTCTCGGGGGCATCCGCGATAAACGGCTTCGTTACCGCCATTGCATCGGCCAACAATTCCCGCGCCTCGGAGAGTTGGCCCGCATGGCGGGCGGCCTCAGAAGCGAGGGCCATCGCACTAGCGAGATACCAATATTGATCGTCATCCGCTGAGTGCCCGGCTAGTATTTGCCGGAGGCGGGTGACAATTTCTTTCGCCAAAGACAGACCCTCGTCAGGATTTGCGGAGCTCAGGATGGGGATCAGCCACTTCCCGTAGTTCAGCAGCATCGTCTGCTCGGCGGCGTTCGCTTTTCCCACCGCCAACACCTTGTGCCATTCGTCAATCGCTTTCCGCGCCTCGATCACGCCATCGCCGGGGCGGGCCAGGGACAGGGCGACAGCATAGGCCATGGAGTTTACGGCGAAGTTCATCGACAGATTGGCATTGTTCGGGTCGGATTGCAGCAGGCGGCGGTTGCTGTCGAGTGCCAGACGCGCGTACCTGGCCGCTTTGCCGTATTGCTGCAGGCTGGGAATGATGGGCGATCCATAGATTCCCCCCAAGCTTGCCTCGACCGCCATCTGACTTCGGAGAAACATGAAACTGTCCGGATTTCTTTCGAGTGCGGTGGAAAAGCCTCGCTCGGCAACCTCCATTTCGGCGGCCGCCTCGCTCAGGCGTCCCAGGGTCATTAGGGAGCGGCCATACGACAAGTGGGCAATCGCGACCTTATGCGCGCTCCTCGCTGCATCTTCCGCCGGTACGGTTTTCAGCCACGCCTCCCGGTATTCGAGAGCCTGGTGCTGGTGTGCGAGGTCATCGTCTGGCGTACCTCCAGAGTGGCAAATGTAGGCAGCCCCCTCATGCAACGTCGCCATCAACTCAAGGGTCGCCGGGTCCTGCCGGTCCTGAAACGGGGCCACCTCCCTAAAGGCTCCTTGGATGAGTGAGCTGGCCTCTTTGTAGCGATTTTGAGCGGCCCGCATCACGGCAAGTCCGATCAGACAGTCCACCTGCTCCATTGCGTACTTGGAGGTGCGGGCGGAGAGCGATGTGTAAAGTGCAAGAGCCCTCTGATAGCTGTCGGCAGCGCCTGCCGTATCTCCCAGATTGGATGCGAGCGGCGATCCCTGGAGCTTGCCGACCCGCTTGTATGCCCGGGCGAGTTCGGCATTCAACGCCTGGTCGTTGCCCGCCGCCCTGGCAAGGTTGTTCAGGTAATCGAGCCCGGTCTTCACCAACAACATCCGCGCCTTGGTGGTTCCCGGAATATCCGAGATGGAATCGTCGAACTGAAAAATGAAGGTGTTGGCGAGGTTGCGTACTTGCTGAAAGCGCTGCTGTGCGATATGCGCCTGGTAGATCGCCAACCCCGCGCCGACGCACAGGCTCGCCAGTGCGAACGAAGCCGCGAACAATCCGATCCAGTGGCGGCGGATGTACTTGCCTGTCCGGTAACCGATCGTATCCGGACGCGCCCTTACGGGACGGCCGTCCAGGTAGCGCCGGATATCCTCGGCGAATTCCTGGACGCTCCCATATCGCCGTTCCGGTTCCTTGCGCAGCGCCATCAGCACGATGTGATCGAGCTCATTTCCTAAACCCGGCGGCTCTGGCGGCGTCTGGCAGACGATGCGGTCCATCTCCAGCGGCGTCGCTGTGCCTACCTCATACGGCCGCCGTCCCGCCAACAACTCATACAGCACCACACCCAGTGAGTAGAGGTCGCTGGCCGTGGTGATAACGCCTCCGCGCACCTGTTCCGGACTGGCGTAATGCGGGGTGAGCGCCTGCAGACCCGTTATGGTGCGCGTGGCATTGGAGTCCAACAGCTTGGCAATGCCGAAATCCAGCAGTTTCGGGGTTCCGTCCTTCGTCACCAGGATGTTGGCGGGCTTCAAGTCACGATGCACGATCAGGTTGCGATGCGCGAACGTCACCGCTGCCGCTACCTGCAGGAAGAGCTCCAGTTTGCGCCGCTGCGTCCAGCCGTCTGTGGCCGCCGTAAGAGGAAGTCCGTCGACGAACTCCATCGCCAGGTACGGCGCGCCGTCCGCCGCCTCGCCACCATCCAGAAGCCGGCCGATGTGCGGATGTTCCAACCCGGCCAGAATCTGACGCTCCTGGCGAAACCGCTCCCGTGCGGCGTTGTCGTCGATCTCCCATTTGACCAGCTTGATCGCGACTCGCTGCTGGAACTTGCCGTCGTCGCGTACCGCTTCGAAAACCGCACCCTGGCCACCCGTGCCGAGGCGCCGGACGAGTTTGTACGGTCCGACGCGTTCCCGTTCAGGCGCTGTGACCATGATTGAGGCCACCGCGCCGACTGCCGCCGCTGCTGCCGCCACCGTCTGTTCACCCGAGGCATGCAACAGCAAGGATGCAACCTCGTTGCGCACAGTTTGGTCAGCGATGGCGGAAAGCGCGGCGTCCCGCGCTCCGGGCGGTAACTCGCCAATGGTGGCGAAGTGACTCTCGACGCTTTGCCATTGCTCAGCGGTCACAGCTTCATAAGGGTATCAAACAGGGTTCTATTCACACAATAATGAGAACTCCTCGCACCTTCTCGCATGACAGCGATTTCGTGAGGAACTGGCGTCAACGGAAGAACCTTGTGATCGTTCCTCCGCGGCTTGGAAGCTGCAAATCGGTGAACTCACTCCGAAAACGGGACCCGGAAGCTTCTCGCTTACGGGCAAGCGGACGCGGGTACAACTCCTAATTTGTTAGCGAAGGTGTCCACCCGGAGCCGCCACGGCGATGGTGACCGAATTGGAGGTCGCTCCCCCGATGCTGATCGTCACCGGCACGGCATTTCCAAGAGACACGCCGGCTGGGACCGTAGCGTTCACCTGGTAAAGGCCCACTCCTCCCGGCGTCAGGCCGGAATACGAGACGGTTGCGGGAAGGCCGCCGATCGACGCGGTGGCTTGCACCGTGGTCTGCGGCAAGGGACTGGCTCCCGCGACCGCTCCCGTGGCCGGCTGGTTCACGACGGCCCCCAATCCCGTGCAGTAGATGGTGACGCCGTCTCCCGGGCTCACCGGCTGTGAACCGGGGAAGGCGCCAACGGGAGCGGCCAGGATGTTCGTCGGCCCCACGATGATTCCCTGCCCGCTGCCACTCTGGGTAGTCGTGAAGATTCCAGGCGAGAACTGCACGACGCTCACCTGCGTCGTCGAGGTGCTGCTTCCCACCGTGGAGGTCGCGTTGACGGTGCCGAGCGGCGCCTCCCACGGGATCTGAACGTTGAGCTGTGTGGGCGCAGCAAAGAAGAACGCCGATGCGGCGGGCCCCACGTTGAACGTAGCGCCCCCCAGACTCTTGGGCAGCGGCGTTTGTGCCGCGGACTGGAGGACCAACGACAAACCCGTCCCGTAGACTCCGGCAATGCTTCCGGGCGCGACCGCCTTGAGCCCGAAGTTGCCACTGGCTCCATTCACAATCCCGCCGGTGTTGAGTTGCGATGCGGGAGGATTGATGGGCGCGGTCGTACCGTCGATCGAATTGAGGAACTTCACCAACTGTGCCCTCGCAGTGGCAGAGGTTAAAGTATCGGTGCCCGTTCCGGCCGAGCGGTGCGCCACATTGGCGAGCACATCGTCGAGCGAGGCTGCCGACCCGCCATGGAAGAACGTCTGGGCAAACGCAAAGATCGAGAGCAGCGAGGGCGGGTTAAAGCCGTCCACACCGAGCGGAGCCGCCGCGGTAGCACGCACCTCATTGACGGCTTTCGAATCGAAGGTGCCCACCGGCCTCAACTCGCCGATGAGCTCTGTGTTCTGGACCAGACTCGGATCGGGCGGCGGCGTGAAGCGAACGCGGCTGGTGGTCCACAACCCGGTGCCATGGCAGCTCTGACAATTCGCCTGGCTGAAGAGCTGGCGTCCGGCGGCGATGTCCGGGTCAGTCTTGGATGCCGGCGAGAGCGGCGGCCGGATGCCGTTCTGAATGTATGCCGTGATGGCATCCCACCCACCTACGCCGCGGACGGTGAGCTGCTTTTGGCTGGCCGCGGCAAGCGTAAACGAGGGGACCGCCGGGGTTTGTGTGCCGTCCGGCTGCACGAAGATGCCGAGCCCACCCGAAACATTCCGGATATTGCCTTCGAAGGCTCCCACCTCATCGAAGATCGCCGACCAGTTGAGCGCACGCTGCTGGGTCGCATCGCCGGCAAGGAATGTCGAGTGCAACGGGATCGTCCGGCGCGGACCGGACGCGAAGATCCACACCACGTTGTCCGTCAATCCGTTGGGGTGGCACGACCCGCACGATCCCCAGCCGTTGTTCGACATCCTGCCGGTGATGGCCGGCTGCCCCGCCGCGGGAGGGTCGAAGACACCCACGGAAGTGAAGAACAGCTCTTTGCCGATCTGCACCTTGTCAGCCAGGGTTCCCCCTTGCGGCAGGTCCGTCGAGGCCAGCGCCGCCACTACCTTCTCGACGGGTTGCGTCAGGTCGATGACTGAAACGTCGCGCGAGATGTAGTTCCAGACGTAGGCGCGGCTATCGCCGCTATTGATGACGATTCCACGCGGATTTTTGCCGACGGGAATCTCCAGCACGCGCGTGGTATCTGACGGATCGCTCTGCACCGTGGCTTTTCCGTTGGCATCCACTGCCAGCTTCACCACGATGTTGCTGGCCGCGCTCACGACGTACGCCGTGTCCGCATTGTTCTTGAAGGCGATGGCCCAGGGCTGGGTGATGAACAGCTTGGAAGGATTGGTCTGCGCGTTGACGGCCGACTGCATGTTGATGGTCTGGCCCGCGTCTTTATTGGTCGTGACGTTGATCACGCTTAACAGGCTCTGGACGTTCACGTTGAAGCGCACCGGCCCATTAGGAGAGGCGCCAGTGCTGGGCAGATACGCGAAGTTGCCGTGCGTCGCAAGGTTGTTCAACTGGTTGGGATAGGCGCCGGTGGTGAAGGTGAAATCGGTGGCGACGGGAGTGGCCGGCGCGGCGATGTGCTTGAGCGCGTCACCAGCGGCCTTGAATCCGGTGTCCGCCATCGGGGATAGTTGGATGGTCCCGATCACCGAATCGGTGGCCACGGAAATGGCGGTGACGAAACCGGTCTTGGCATCGTCAAATCCGTCCGGCTCGCCGTTGCCCGACGGTAGCGCCAAAAAATTCGTCACGTAGACCACCTGGTTACTGTCGGTGCTGTTGGGCCCATGGGTGATGGCGATTCCGCGCGGCTCCGGGCCGACATTGGAAATGGTGGCGGTGACTTTGTTGGTGGTGATGTCGATGACCGAGACGCTATTGGAACGCGTGTTGGTGACGTACAGCTTGTGGCCGCTGGCACTCAAGACCATGCCATGCGGCTCGACGCCGACCGGGATGGTATTGGCGACCGCGTAGACGCCGGCACTCGGCGTAACCACCGAGACCGTGCCATCGGCCTGGTTGGCCACGTAGAGACTCGTGCCGTCAGGCGACCATGCGACTCCCGAGGGTTCCTTACCAACGGCCAATTCGGCGGTCTTGGTGTTTTTGTCTCCTGCCACCTGGAAGATGCTGACCGTGCCGACGTCCGGGTTGCAGACGGCGAGTTGGGAATCATCCCAGGTCAGCGCGATCGGTTGGTTGGAAAAAGGACCGCCATATTGGACAGCGGCGGAAGCCGGTTTGTGGAGCCAGATGCTGAGCGCGGCGAAAGCCAAAACCGCCAGAAGTACGACTACGATGGGCCTGGTCTTCATATCACCCTCCTTCGCTGTCGAGACATAATATCACCAGCTTGGCCGAAAAACGCCGGGGTCCGCGCGAGCCGGTACTATGCCGCTATTGGTAGTCGTCGCGCGTCTGGCGGCCGGACACCAGGCGGAGCCGCGGCACCTGGCGCTCAATTGCGAAACGGAACGTGAATTCCTGATCGCGCGGTCCGCCGCCTCCGGTGTGAGCGTAGCCGATGCGCACCATCGGAGAGCCGCCCTGAATCTCCAGACCGGTGCTGATGGCGTCCCACATGCCCTCTTCGTGATGGGGAATTCTGGTGACGAATGGAACATCAGCCAGAAGCTTGCCGTTCGCACTGAAGAGCGCCAGCCGCCACTCGGAAATGAAGCGATCGATGATGATCTCCTTTGGGATCGCGCGATTGTAGAGCGCTAGCAGGAAGGCCTCCCTCGAGGCTTCCGCTCGCACCATCATCAGTTGATGGAGGCTTACCGTCGCACTGCTGTAGTAAGTCCAATTTCCGTTGGTATGGGCTCCGGACTCGAGAATCACATCCAACGCCTCTGGGCCAGTCTGGGGATGACCGTTGGGAAACAGCGCCGCATCGAGTTGGTCCAGATCGATCTGATTGGCGGCGGCGTAATCCGAGACGTAAGGCGCGGCGAAACCTTCCACTCGTTTTCCATGAGTGGCCTGGTACCCATCCCCGCCCGGCTTGCCGGTGACAACCATGCGAAGCGCTGTCTGCGCCAACAGGGATCCCGCTGCTAGAAGTACGATGGCAAACCGCATGGGTGCTCCGATCACCGAGAGGATACGATGGTCAACACCAACTCGGCGAGGTATACCAGCGCGGCCACGGCGAGCCAGCCGGGGTGCCGGTGCAGAATTTCCGCCGCCACGTACTGCCAATCGGGGCGGATCACAGGCCTGGGCTCCGCCGCGACTCCCGCCAGATTGGGCCGGCGCAAGAGGCGGCGAAACGCCTCGAGCGGCATCAGCAAGCTGGATTGTGCGCCGTAGCGAATCGCGGTGTAAGACTCGCCACCTGGTGACGCCGAGTAGAAAAGATTCTTCGGACTCACCGCGATGGACTGGCCGTTCGGCAGCATGTGAATCGTCCACTGCACGGCGCCGCTTGCGGCTTGCCACGTCGAGAAACTGCCGTCGAATCCCGCGGTGGCCAGAAGGTTCCCGTCGGGACTCCAAGTGACGGAACGAACTCCCCCGTCGGCGCCGCTGAATACGCGTATCTGGGTGCAGGTCTCGGGATTCCAGGTGCTCAAACTGCCCGTGGCCAGTGCGAGGGTGCGGCCGTCGGGACCCCATTGCGCAGTGTCCACCAGCAAAGGATCGGGACCTATGCATTGAGGCTGCGCATCGGGCACAGGCACGGGATCCACCTGCCAGGTTTCCAGCAACTGCGGGTCGACATCCGTCCCCATGGTGTCGGCGACGAGGATTTTGCCGTCGGGGCGGTAGGTGACCATCCCGACCGGTACTCCGGTGTACAGACTGGCGACCGCCTCCGCGGAATCAGTGCCATCGGCGCGCCATAGTTTGACGCCCCCATCCTGGCCCACTGCGACGGTCTTTCCATCCGGACTCCAGGCCAGCGAATAGATGCCGCTCCCGTTGTGAATCGCCCGTTCTAATTTGCCCGTAATCGCATTCCAGAGCCGGACTTCCGTATCGGCCAGGCCGCCCTCGGACACCGCGAGCAACCTGCCATCCGGGCTCCAAGCCATCGGAGGTGGACGGCGGTCCGGTTCGTCATAGGGCAGGTCCCCGTTTGGGTTGGCGGAAACGGGCAGGGTGTGCAAGAGAGAGAAGGTCGCGCCATCCCACAACCGGATGGTCTGGTCGGACGACACCGATGCCAGGATCTTACCGCCGCGATTCCAGGCGAGCCCCAGCACCCGGCGAGAGTGCCCGGCAAGACTCCGGACCAGCGTTCCGGAGCGAACTTCCCAGAGTTTAACGTCGTGGTCGCTACCGCCGGAAGCTAGCGTCGCACCATCGGGACTCCACGCGACCGCCGCAACGGAACTCAAATTCGGCGCGATGGTCCGCATCGGAGTGCCGTCGTCTGCACGCCAGATCTGGAGTGTGCCATCGAGGCACCCCGACGCCAGCGTGTGGCTGTCCGGACTCCAGGCGATGGCCTGCACGGAGGCGGCGATCGTCTTGAGGACAGCGCCGGAAGCGGCATCGTGAAATTCGAGCTTTTCGACGCCGGCGTCAGCGAGAATGCGGCCGTCGGGGCTCCAGGCCAGCAGGGCAGCGTGGTCAGTGCTGGGCGCGCTCCAGAGAACGGATCCATCCTCCGAACGAACCCGCCGCAGTTCGGTGCCGGCACGATCGAGCGGATGCAGTTCGTACGCCTGAATGAAGGAATCGCTTGCGGAATTCCAGGCGAGAGCCTGATTGCCAGGCACCGCAACGCTCCCGAAGTCGCGCACCGGCGCCCCGGAGTCGATGCGGAACATCTTTGTATCGTTTCCGAAGATCAGCAACTTCTCGCTATCCGGGCTCCACGCCAGCGATTGGGCGAACTCCATAGAATTCCCCTCGTCGTGAAATGTCTGGAGAACCGTGCCGGTAGCAGCATCCCACACCTGTACCTTGGTGATCTCCTCCATTTTGGAGTTCACGCCCGCGAGTTTCTTACCGTCGGGACTCCAGAGGAGCGAATGGACTGCGGTCGTGGAGATGGATCGCCGTGCAGCGCCGCTTTCGGGGTCCCAGAATTGGATCGCGGCGTCACCGCCGGCTGAGGCGAGAGTGGATTTGCCCGGTTGCCAGGCGAGCGCATTGACCCCAGATGAGTGTGCGTGGATAATGCGCTGCAATTCCCCCGAAGCAGCGTCCCAGATTCGGATGGAGCCATCGGCGCCGCCGCTAGCCAGCATCCGCCCGTCGGCGCTCCACGCAAGGGAAATAATTCCTCCGTGGTGGCCGAGGCGAATGAACAGCTCAGGATCACTGGCGACGGGCATCTGACGGGTGGTCGCAATCGCCAGAATACCCACCGCAACGGCCGCTGTGAGGGCCGTCAATGTGATTAATCGCAGAAGGAGTTTAACGCCCGCCTCGCATCGTCAGATCATAATCTCTGACCGGAGAGGCGCGCAAGCGCGACATGGCGCCGAGACTTTTCTCCGCCGCGTCCCGACTCCTCGGGACGCTTTGGATGCTTCCACTGAGCTGGGGCGGCGGGTGAATGACCACCCGCGAACCAGGGTCGGGACGCCCGAACAGCGTCGAGATGAGTCTCGACGCGGCAAACAAGGGGTGTTTGCGCCACGTCGGCACAGACTACGACACGAGGGCGTCTTTCTTCTTCAACACTTCGCGCACGAACCATTCATCGTGCTCGTGGAGTTGCACCAGCTTGGAGAAGAGATCCACCGTGCCGGGATCATCGGCCTCGTCGGCGGCCTTGGCGGCGTCGCGCATATCCTTGATCACGATCAGCAGGTTGGCGTCGGCCTCCTCCAGCATCTCCTTCATGCTCAGGCCCGACTTGGACGATTGCACGCTGGCAGCCTGCTGGAACTGCTTCAACTGGACGCTCTGTACGTCTTGCCCGATCATACGGAGCCGTTCGGCCATCTGATCGATACTGCCGAGGGCATTTTCGGCGAACCCATCGAACATCAGGTGCAGTTCTCGGAAGAGCGGGCCGTAAGTCTGCCAATGATAATGTTTGTAGTTGGAATAAAGCACGAAGGCGTTTGCGACTTCACGCTGCAAAAACTGCGCGACCGGATGGTCCTCACGGTTCTCCTGTGTGACTTCTTTCACCAGTGTTGTTCCAGGCATGTTTTCCTCCCGTTGAGCGATGCAATCGGAGCGCCAACGGACGGGAACCACCGAATCCTCCCGCCGCGAAATATAATTAGATCAATGTCCAAAAACAGCTTTGGCGCGGCGTCGACGCTGCGTGTAGGTGCCACTGAATACCAATACTTCCGTCTGGCCCGATTGGAAGAAAAAGGCGTCGGCAACGTTGCGCGCCTGCCTTTTTCGATCAAAATCCTGCTCGAAAACCTGCTGCGGTGCGAGGACGGACGCCGGGTTTCAGCCGCCGATGTGGAATACGTAGCCGGCGGAGGCGATGCCGCCGGCGGCAAAGAGATCAGTTTTATGCCGGCGCGCGTGCTGCTGCAGGATTTTACAGGTGTCCCCTGCGTGGTGGACTTGGCCGCCATGCGCGACGCGCTCGCGGCGATGGGCGCCGATCCCGCCAAGGCAAATCCCCTGATGCCCGCCGACCTGGTGATTGACCATTCGGTACAGGTGGACAATTTCGGATCGAGCGGCGCCTTCGATATGAACGCGCTACTGGAGTTCCAACGCAATCGTGAGCGCTACATGCTGCTGCGCTGGGGTCAGACAGCGTTCACCAATTTCCGCGTGGTGCCTCCCGACACGGGCATCGTGCACCAGGTGAATCTGGAGTACCTGGCCTCGGTGGTATTTCGAGCGAACGGTCAGGCGTATCCGGATTCGCTCGTCGGCACGGATTCGCACACCACCATGGTAAATGGCCTCGGAGTGCTGGGCTGGGGCGTGGGCGGGATCGAGGCGGAGGCTTGTATGCTCGGCCAGCCGGTTTCGATGCTGCTGCCGCCGGTGGTCGGATTCAAGCTCCACGGCAAATTGAAAGAGGGCTGCACCGCGACCGACCTGGTGCTGACCATTACGCAGATTCTGCGCAAGAAGGGCGTGGTGGGTAAGTTCGTCGAGTTTTATGGCACCGGCTTGAGCGCGTTGAGCCTTGCCGACCGCGCGACCGTCGCCAACATGGCGCCCGAATACGGCGCGACCATGGGCTTCTTCCCCGTGGATGCGGAGACTCTGGCATACCTTAAATTCACCAATCGCGACTCCAGTCTCGTCGAACTGGTAGAAGCATACACGAAGGAACAAGGACTGTTCCGCACCGATGAGACCGCCGACCCGATCTACTCCACCACGCTGGAGCTCGATCTGGCGACGGTGAGGCCCTCGATGGCTGGCCCGAAGCGGCCTCAGGATCGGGTGGAACTGCCGGACGTGCGCAAGAACTTCCACGATGCCTTCCCCGGGCCGAAGAAGAGCTCTCCGGCGCAACTGAATGGCACCACTGCGAACGTGGAGAGCGGCGCGGTGGTAATCGCGGCGATCACCAGTTGCACCAACACCTCGAATCCTTCGGTAATGCTGGCGGCGGGCCTGTTGGCGAAGAAGGCGGTGGAACGCGGATTGAAGGTGAAGCCGTGGGTGAAGACGAGCCTGGCACCCGGGTCGAAAGTAGTGATCGACTACTATCGCGAGGCTGGTCTGATGCCATATCTCGAACAGCTCAACTTCCACCTGGTGGGCTTCGGTTGCACCACCTGTATCGGCAATAGCGGACCGCTGCCCGAGCCGGTTGCCGATGCGGTGCAGAAAGAGAACCTGGTGGTGGCCGCGGTGCTCAGCGGCAATCGCAACTTCGAGGGACGCATCAATCCGCTGGTGAAGGCGAATTACCTGGCGTCTCCCCCGCTGGTGGTGGCGTATGCGCTCGCAGGCACGATGGACATCGATCTGGCGAACGATTCGTTGGGCGACGACCAGTCGGGGAATCCCGTTTATCTGAAGGATATCTGGCCCTCCAATGACGAGGTGTCGAAGACAGTGCGCGACTCGGTGAACAACGGCATGTTCGCGCACGAGTACGGACACGCCTTCGATGGCGACAAGAACTGGCAGGGAATGCCGGTCCCCACGGGCGGCACCTTCCAGTGGGACGACCACTCGACCTATATCAAGAAGCCGCCATACTTCGATCAGATGGCCGATCCGGAGACCTCGGTTACCGACCTGCACAATCTGCGCGTACTCGCCATGTTGGGCGACTCTGTGACCACCGACCACATCTCTCCGGCGGGATCGATTCCGAAGGACAGTCCGGCGGGAAAATATCTGATCGCGCAGGGAGTGCCGCCGTCCGACTTCAACTCCTACGGCGCGCGCCGGGGCAATCACGAGGTGATGGTGCGCGGAACGCTGGCCAATATCCGGCTGCGCAATCAACTGGCGCCGGGGACTGAGGGCGGCTGGAGTGTCCATTTGCCCGATGGCAAGCAGATGTCGATCTACGACACTTCGATGCAGTACCAGAGCGAAGGAGTGCCGCTGATGATTCTGGCAGGCAAGGAGTATGGGTCGGGGTCGTCGCGCGATTGGGCGGCGAAGGGCGTGATGCTTCTAGGTGTGCGCGCAGTGATCGCCGAGAGCTTCGAACGCATTCATCGCAGCAATCTGGTGGGCATGGGCGTGCTGCCGCTGCAATTCCAGGCGGGTGATACGGCGTCGAGTCTGCAACTGACGGGCAAGGAGACTTTCCATATTGAGGGCGTGAAGTCCTCACTGAATGGCGGCGGCAGGAAGGCTTCGGTACGCGCGGTGGCGGATGACGGATCGGAGAAGAAGTTCACGGTGGACGTGCGCGTGGATACTCCACAGGAAGTAGAGTATTACCGCAACGGCGGCATTCTTCCTTACGTGCTGCGGCAGTTGGCAACGGCGTAAGACGGGACGCGTCGCGAGTGCAGTGAACGACCGGGATCGTTGGATCGGTCTCGGCAACACTCCCTTACGGTCGTGGCTCGTAACAGGAACGATGCGCGAGGGCGACGATGCGTGCGCGCGACGATGCGTGCGCGACGATGCGTGCGCGACGATGCGTGCGCGCGACGATGCGTGCGCGTTGCGAGCCGCGACCGGCACGAGCCGCGACCGTAAGGGAGCGTCACGAAAGCCGACAATGTCGTCGGAAGTGCGAATCACACGATCGCCTCGGCAACATTCCTGGTCACGGCTCGCGGCCGCTGTACTATTGGATGCATGTGCTGTAAAGCCTTCGTCCTACTGCTGGCCGCATTCACGGCGTCGTTGGCGCAATCGCCGATCCCGGTCAAAGTCGTAGTAGTGACCATGTTCGAACGCGGCGCCGATACAGGCGACGAACCAGGCGAATTTCAATTCTGGGTTGAACGCGAGAAGCTCGATCGCGTGATTCCATTCCCGCAGGGCTACCACGACTTGCGGATGAATCGCGATGGCGTGCTGGGAATGGTCACGGGGATCGGCACGGCGCGGGCTGCCGCAAGTGTAATGGCCCTGGGGCTCGACCCGCGCTTCGATTTTCGCAAGACCTACTGGGTGGTCGCCGGCATCGCGGGGATTGATCCGGTGGACGGATCTTTGGGATCCGCCGCTTGGGCGGAGTGGGTGGTGGACGGCGACCTTGCGCACGAGATTGATGCGCGAGAGATTCCCAAGAATTGGAAGACGGGTTACGTTCCGCTGCGCAAGTCAGTGCCTTACGAGCTGCCGCGGCGCGAGCCGGACGAGGGGGAGGCCTATCATCTGAAGACCTCGCTCGTGGACTGGGCGTTCCAACTCACCAAAGACGTCGTGCTGGAAGACAGCGTCGCGATGCGCAGCCGCCGCGAGCAGTATCGCGAGACCAACGCGCGGCGCCCTCCCTTCGTGATGAAGGGCGATACACTTTCGTCGATGACGTTCTGGCACGGGAAGCTCATGGACGAATGGGCAAACGATTGGGTGAAGTACCACACGCACGGACAAGGCAATTTTGTGACTACCGCGATGGAAGACACGGGCACCTTGCAAGCTCTCACGTTTTTGAGCAAGGCGGGAAAAGTGGATCTCCATCGCGTGCTGGTGCTGCGTACGGCCAGTAACTTCGATCAGCAGCGCCCGGGGATCACAGCAGCGGAGAGCCTGGCGGAAACCAAGATTGCACAGTACAGCGCGTACCGTCCGGCGTTGGAAGCCGCCTATCGGGTGGGCCACGTAGTAGTGGAAGAACTGGCGCGGAATTGGGCGAAATATCGCGACAACGTGCCGTAGTCTTAATCTGGATCAAGAACTCTCTAGAGTTCGGTCAATGCCGGTTGGCGTGGCGCCAGATACCTTGAGGAGTGCCTCGGAGGGCATCCTCAAGTGCGGACAGATCATGCACCAATTCGACTCGGCCTTTTGTTACTCGCGCTCGGAGTAGTCGCGCAGGCAGCTCCCATCGTCGTTCTGAATGCCTCTTTTGAAACTCTGCCGGGCAGCGGGTTGAACCATCCCAATCCGGACGGCCCCTTCTCGGACGGCCCGATCCCAAGCTGGGGCGAGTCCGGCACCGGCGCCACGGGGCAGTATCAACCCAACACCAACGCCTTCTCCGTTCAGGATGACGGGCCAACCGTGGCTTACTCCAATAGTGGGACCATTTTTCAGGACGTGACGAACGTGGTTGCGAATACAACCTATACCTTGATGGTGGACATCGGCAATCGCATCGATACGGGCGACTTTGCATCGGCCGACCTTTTGGTGAACGGCGTGAGGTACGCGGCCACCGGCACGACGGCCGCGAAAGGCCTGTTTGCCACTTTTACGGCAACCTATGCCGCATTGCCCGGAGACGTCGGCGACCCCATCCGAATCGAGCTGGTCTCCACGGGCGGGCAAGCCGACTTCGACAACGTCCGTATGGACGCCGTTAGCAACGCATCCCCCGTTCCGGAACCGGTGCCCACGATGCTTCTCTTTGTCGGCCTGGGCGGAGTGATGATCTGGAAGCAGCGCTTCAACTAGTTCGTGGCCGCTCTTTGCGCACGAAGTCGGTATCCTGCCTCGGTTCGCCGTCGCACTCAATCGCGATGGTGCTGACGGGATCGTCGGGAGCCTTCTCGGGCAGACCGACGAAGCGCACGCGGAAGCGATCCTGCTCGAATTTCACTTCCTTGCCGGAGGCCAGCATGTGCGCGGACTTTACTTTGCTCATCAGGCCGCCGATGGTCGCCGTGTCGCCCGGCCAGAAGTAGTTGTGCATGTAGAGCGTGTTGCCGTTCCGCGTGAAGCTGGCGTAGTTCGAACGGCGCGGCTGGCACTTTTCCGTCTGATAGATGGCCTGCCCGTTCTTGTCCATCCATTTGCCCACAGTCGTCATGATGCGAACGGACTCCTCGGGGATCGAGCCGTCAGCTTTAGGTCCGATATTCAGCAGATAGTTGCCGGTGTCGTGCGAACAGGTGATGAGGTTGCGGACCACGGTCTTGGGCGTCTTCCAGTTGTCGTCGCTCTTGTTGAAACCCCAACTGTCGTTCATGGTCATGCATGACTCCCATGGGCGGCTGGCGGCGGTGATGGTCTGTTCGGGCGTCGTGAAGTCGCCCTCCAGCTTGTTGCGATTGTTCACGATGATGTCGGGCTGAAGCTGGAAGACCATGGCATTCATCTTCTCCGACTCCCACCCTTTAGCATCCAGCGGCCAGGCGACGTCGTACCAGAGCACGTCGATCTTGCCGTAATTGGTCAGCAACTCGCGGATCTGCCCGTGAATATAGGCAACGAAACGCTGGCGGGCGGACTCGTCGGTGGCGCAGCGCGCCCCATCGGGATGATGCCAATCCATGAGTGAATAGTAGAAGCCGACGCGCATGCCCTCAGCGCGGGCGGCTTCCACGTATTCCTTGACGAGATCGCGGCCCGGCCCCTGCTTCGGAGCGCAATAGTCGGTGAGCTTGGAATCGAAGTGGCAGAATCCTTCGTGGTGCTTGGTGGTCATCACCATGTACTTCTGCCCGGCCTGTTTGGCCAGTTTGGCCCAGTCGCGCGCGGCGTTCGGCTTGGGATGGAAGCGCTTGGCGAGCTGCTCGTACTCGGCGACCGGGATGCCTTCATTCTCCATCACCCATTCGTGGCGGCCCAGCACACTGTAGAGGCCCCAATGGATGAACATCCCGAAACGGGCTTCGTGCCACCACTTCATGCGGCGTTCGCGGTCGGATTCGTCACCGGCGGCAGTGGCGGCGGTGGTGATCGCCGTGGCGGCGGCACCAGCACTCAAGAGTTGCAGATAATCGCGGCGGGTCATGGTTCCCTCTGAGCGATTAGCATACCACGTTATCGATAATTATTGGCGAAAATTGGAGAATTCGACACTGGACGCGGCGCCTCACCGCGGAGACGCGAAGGCGCCGAGCAACACGCGGAGAAGACGGGCAACCGCCTGACGAACGCAAAAGATGGACGCGGCCGCAGAGCAGCCCAGGTGCGGTCGTAATTGGAAGAAGAAGCGGAGAAAGGTTGGTTGGACTCCCGTAGGCGCTCCCTTGTCTCAGGCGCTTACGCGATGTGAGACGTTCTCCGCGTTGGCTCCGCGACTTTGCGCCTCCGCGGTGAGGAGCCTGCCGGCACCCCGGTGCGCTTACCTACGCCAGACAGGCGTCCCTGCCTCGCGTCGGACCGGCCCTCCGGTTTCCGCTATTCGCAGGTAACTGCCTGGGTATTCGCCGATCTGCGCGGGAATTCCACGTGCCGCCGCTCTACGCTGAGGTCATGGATCCTCTAATGATTCTGGCCGCGATTGCAGTGGTGGCCATCGTGAGTTTCAGCGGAAATCGCCACCACCATCAACATCTACAGGGCCGTTTTATCCTGCGGTCGAATTCGGGCCTGATTCCGGGGCTGGTTCTGGTCGCGGCCGGCGCGCTCTTCTTCCTGAACAATCTGCACATCATCTACATTCACGAATGGGTGCGGTTCTGGCCCGCGATTCTGATCGCTGCCGGAATTGTCAAGCTGGTAGACTCGACGTACGCCGGCGGGAAACTCCTCGGCGGCATCCTCACAGGGGTGGGCGCGCTCTTATTGGCACGGTCGCTCGGCTATATCGACTTCGGAGTCCGCGACATCTGGCCGCTGTTCCTGATCGGGATCGGCATCCTGATGCTCGGCCAGCGGACTTCCGACTGGCACATGCAGTTTCCCGATGCTGCCAGAGCACGCGTATCGACGGCCGACCGGGTCAAGATCGACACCGTGTTTGGGGGCGCGAAACGAGTCGTTACCAACCAGGACTTCCATGGGGGCGAGGTGGTGTCGGTCTTTGGCGGCGTAGAATTGGACCTGCGGCAAGCTGGTATGATCGCGGACTCGGCCGTATTGGAGATCAACGCCATCTTTGGCGGAGTCGAACTGAAAATCCCGCGGAACTGGAGCGCTGTGGTGGAAGGCGTCGGCATCTTCGGAGGGTATGTGGACAATACGATTCAGCCCGAGAATCCCGAGATGTTGGGGGTGAAGAGACTGGTGGTCCGAGGCGCTGCCATCTTCGGCGGAGTAGAAGTCAAGAATTAATTCGCAATGCATCCACTGCTGGCATCGCGCGCGCGACTGCTGCTCTACCTGACGGCGTGGACCCCTGTGCTGGCGTTCCTGTCGCTGGTGATGTGGGGCGCGGGCATGCCGTGGCTGGATGCGCTGGTAGTGCTCGCTCCGGCCTGCCTGCTGGACGCCTTCGTCTGCCTGTCGCCCTGGTACATCGCTCGGGTTCGTCCGCTACGCCTTTCGAACCTGTCCAGCCTGGGGCTCAGCTACACGGCTGCCGCCGGCGTCGCGGGACTGGTGCTGCTGGGTATCACGCGGCTGATCGCTTCCGCGATGGAGAAGGCCCCGCCGCCGTGGGCGCTGCTGTTCGGACTCGGCGTGCTGCTATATCTGCTCTCGGTGGGACTGCATTACGCGGCGCTCGCGATGGAGGCGTCGCGGGATGCCGAGGTGCGAACCGAAGAGGCACGAGCCCTGGCTCGCGAGGCGGAGTTGCAGACACTGCGCTATCAGCTCAATCCGCACTTCCTCTTCAACAGCCTGCATTCCATCAGTGCGCTGGCGGTGCAGGATGGCGCGCGTGCGCGCGAGATGTGCATCCGGCTGGCGGACTTTCTGCGGACCAGCTTGGGATTGGGCCAGAAACAGAGCATTCTATTGCGCGAAGAACTGGCCTTGGCGAAAAGCTATCTGGAAGTAGAAGCGGTGCGCTTCGGCCCGCGACTGCGCGTGGATGTCGAAGTGGCGGCTGCCTGCGAGGAATGCCTGGTACCGCCGCTGCTGTTGCAGCCGCTGGTGGAGAATGCGGTGAAGCACGGGATCGCCGGGCTGGTGGAGGGCGGATCGATTCGTCTGGCCGCCGCCGTGATCGATGGGAACGTCTCCATCACGCTCGAGAATGGCTTCGACCCGGAATCGCGCGCGGCCGGCAATCTGGGGCTGGGACTGGCACACGTGCGGCGACGGCTGGAGGTGCGGTACGGGGAGGAGTCGCGATTCGATGCGGGTGCGCAGGGCGAGATCTATCGCGTCACATTGCGATTCCCTTGTGAATCGCCCCCCTGCGAATCGCCCATCGCTTCGAGCAGCCGCGCGTAGCCCGAGCGGCTCACCGGCAACCGCGTGCCATCGGTCAGGATCGCGAGGCGGCTCTCTTTTCCGTACGGTTCGATGCGGACCACGCGTTCCAGGTTCACGATGGCGGAGCGGTGGATTCGCACGAAACGCGCGGGGTCGAGTGCCGCTTCCAGGCTGGTGATGGACTGTTGTTTGAGGTGGCTCTTGCCGCCGCTGTGGAGTGCGACGTAGTCGTCCTGCGCCTCCACGTAATCGAGCTTGTCGAGCGGAATGACGTGGACACGCGTTCCGTCCTTAACCACGATGCGCTGCGGGCGCTCGGCGGGGGTGCGCGCGGCGGCCACTTCGGTGGGCAGTTTGCGCTCGCCGAGCCGCGCCTTCGCCCGCTCCAGCGCGCGCTCGAAGCGCTCGGCGCTGAAGGGCTTCAGCAGGTAGTCCACGGCATGGGCGTCGAAGGCACGCATGGCGTACTGATCGTAGGCGGTAACGAAGACCACTACCGGAGGATGAGCGGCGGATTCGATCAGTTCGAGGACTTCGAAGCCATCCAGTTTGGGCATCTGGACGTCGAGGAACAGGAGGTCGGGATTGACCTCGCCGATCGCTTTGACCGCTTCGAAACCATTGGCGCATTCGGCAGCGATTTCGATTTCGGGATGCGGCTGCAGCAATTCGCGGAGAAATCCCCGCGCGAGTTCCTCGTCGTCGACAATCACTGCCCGCAGAATGGCGTCACCTCTATAGACAATGTAGCGGAATCACGCGCCTCGTATATGGGGGCGATTTGTGCCGCGGGCTGCGATCTCTGTCCGGCAACTGATCGGGGAAGCAATCACAAATTCTGAAGGGTGAGGTGGTAAGATGTCAATCGGCGCGTTCAGGGCGCCGCCGTGTCCGCGGAAAGGACTGAGTCCCCCTGAATGTTTGGAGTTTCCGTAGTCGGTTTTGATGAACTCTTTTCGGCCCGAGAGAGCGGACACCGGGCGCACGGCTGATCCGCATACGGACTAGCCAGGAAAGGAGATCATTGTGAAGAAACTTCTCCCTACCCGCGTGCTCCCCAAGCACCCGGATCTCGATCAACTCAAACGTCAGGCGAAGGAGTTGCTGAACGCAGTTCGTGCCGGCGATCCAGAGGCCGTATCCGAAGCTGCCGCGCGGTATCCGGGCGCCGATCCACAGAAATTCGCCTTGCACGATGCTCAACTGGTCCTCGCCCGGGCGTACGGATTCCAGAGCTGGCCCAGACTCAAAGCCTTCATGAGCGGGGGCATGATCAAACCGCCGGAACTGGATTCCGAGCTGGGGCGTGATGTCTGGGACACGATCACCGCCGCCGCAGCCGGCGACACCGTCACACTTCGACGCCTGCTGGACCGCGATCGCAATCTGAGCCGTGCGGAATACTTTTACGCGCCGCCGATCGACTTTGCAGTACGAGAAGGGCATCTTGAAGCTGTGCGGATCCTGCTGGACGCAGGCGCGGCAGACTCGGAATGGAACCGCCGTAACCTCGAAAGCCTCATCGAAATGGCCCGGGACCGAGGTCATGAAGAGATCGCGCTGCTTCTCGATGGGGTCCGCCGGCTCCGCACACCGGTTGAGCCGGCAGAGGATCATCCCATCCATCTGGCCGCGGAGCGCGATGATGTCCAGCGCGTTCGCGACCTGCTTGATGGAGAGGTAACCCTTTTGAACCGTCGCGACGCGGACGGGAGGACGCCGCTGCATCGGGCGGTGCGAGGCGCGGCACACCAGTCCATTGCTCTATTACTGGATCGTGGCGCCGACCTGAAGGCAACCGACCGCACTGGCGCCGAAGCCATTGACCTTGCGGTATGGTGCCGCAACACACTTCGGCGGGAGAGCGATTTCCAGACTGCCCGGCTGTTGCTCTCCCGCGGCAGTAGCTATGATTTGACGATTGCCGCCGCACTTGGGGACCTCGATCGGGTCACGGCACTCCTCCACCAGAACCCCGCCTCGATCGGCGAAGCGCGTCAGAATGGGCAACGCCCACTGTCCTCCGCAGTCAAATTCGGCCACCGGGAGATCGCGCGCCTCCTGCTGGATGGCGGCGCCGATCCCAATTGGCCCGAATTCGACGCTCCCCACGGCGCTGCCCTCCACACCGCCGCGCGCGCCGGCGACCGCGAGTTGGTGGAGTTGCTGCTCGCACACGGCGCCGATCCCAACAACCATGTGAATTCGGCGGGCAATGCCGTCTACGCAGCGAAAACCCCGGAACTGCGGGCGCTGCTCATAGCGCGAGGAGGCACGCTCGATCCGTACGATCTCGTCTGGATGGATGAGGACGACGAAGTCATGCGCCGCGTGACCGAAGACCCCAGTTCAGCGGAGCTCGGCTGCGGCGGCGTATTCACGGCAGTATGCACGAAAGGGAAGCAGGATCTGCTGTTACGACTGCTGGACGCGGGCATCCGCGTGCCGCCGGTCGTGACCGGGTGCCACAGCTACCTCATCGAAAATACCGAAATGCTCCGTATCCTCCTGGCAAGCGGGATGAATCCGGACTTGCCAAACTGGGAACGTCGGACCTTTCTGCATGATCTCTGCTCCGGTGGCAAGTTCGAGACACCGGAGGCAATCGAACGTGCGCAGATCCTGCTCGACGCGGGCGCCTCGATCTCCGCCAGAGACGAGGAGTACCGTTCGACACCGCTCGCATTGGCGGCCCGGGCGAACCTTCCGGAGATGGTGGAGTTTCTGCTGGCCCGCGGCGCACCCACCAATCTCCCCGATGACCCACCGTGGGCCACGCCTCTGGCGTGGGCCGAGAGGCGGGGACACGCAGAGGTCGCCGAGATCCTGCGGAAGCATGGCGCCAGCAGATGATTCGGGCAATCCCGCGCAGCGGTGCCCAACGACGTTGCGTTGGAACTACATGCTTCGCGCGGCTGGCCGTTGGATGCTGGCGTGAGGCCTGGCGTCAAAGCGTCGCTACCTTCGAGCACGCCGTCGAAATAGTCACCGCGAAGCTCACTGAAAGCAAACGGACGAGAACGACAGCCGTGGCGCGTTCACACTACTTCATGTAAGGGGCGATATTCCCTTCGATGGTCCGGAATTCCGCATCCGAGAGTGGCAGTTGCCGAAATCGGGTCCACTGCTCGCGCGGGGTGTTCCCGGGAATTGCGCCGTCCGAGCCGCACAAGACGCGGCCCAGACCAAGCTGGCGAACCCGCGTCGCGATCAACTCGCTCTTCTGCTCCCAGTGGCCGGTGCCCGCGACCCCCGAGATGTCAAAATAAACGTGCGCCATTCGCGGATCGTGCCTGGCGATCGCATCTACGAAGACGCCGAGCGCCTCGTCGATCGCAGGGTCATCGTAGCCACCAGGCCCGCATAGGTGGGCTATCTGAACGGGAACGCGCGATACCACGGGGAGCAACTCCGTCAGAAATACGTGCGCCTCCTTGGCACCGTATGGGCGTTTCCGGGTAATTGAGGACCGCATATGAACCGCAATCGCCATGCGGCGCCGGTTGGCCTCCCGGAAGATTTGCCGCAACCGGGCGACGTGCTCCGGATTGTCCAGGTCGACATCAGAATTGCCGAAGTGCAGTTTGATGCCGTAGTGAAGCTGTGGGTCCTGGGCGCAGCGGGCCAGTTCCTGGAGGGCATAATCGCGAAGCGGGTTAAATCCGCAGAATCCGCGCAGCCGGTCGGGAAAACGCGCCACTTGTTCGCTGGTCCAGTCGTTTTCGGCACGCACCTTTGCATACTCGTCCTGCACGGCTGGACGATTCGGATTGGCGAATTGGTACGCCACGGACAGCACCAACGCGCGGCGAATCCCCGCGGCATCCAGATATGCGATTAGTTCGCTGCCGGTGACCGTCCCCGTATCGGGATCCATAGCGGTGACGGCAGGGTGAAATAGATGCTGATGATAGTCCACCAGTGGCTGCGCCATCGCGCCGATCGCGCTGAAAGTCAGGAGTAGGATACGAAGCATTGGCGTCGATAGAACATAGTACACCGCGGCTGCGCCGCTTCATCCGTGAGATAAGCTCCGTGTCGCCAGGACGTTGCCATCTCGCACATGGACACAGGCACTACTCTGCTCGAAGGGCGGTGGCCGGATCGACACGGCAGGCGCGGCGCGCAGGCAGGTAACTGGCGATGCTCGCCACGGCCAGCATGCAGCCGGAAACGACGCTCCACGTTGGAAGATCGAGCGGCCCGACACCGAACAGGATTGCCGAAATAGATCGTGAAATCGCAAGTGCGCCCGACCACCCGGCCGCTATTCCACAGACTGCCGGGAATAGTCCGTATCGAAGCATCAAGCCGGTAATGCGAGCCGGTGAAGCGCCCATCGCGATGCGAATACCGATCTCGAAAGTGCGCTGTGCGACCGAGTGGGCGATCACGGCGTAAATGCCAACAAGTGAAAGGATCAGAGCGACCATCGCGAATGTGGACAAGAGAAGGGTCGAGAACCTCCGTGGCGCCAGCGACTCGGTAATGAGCTGCACCATCGGTTTCACATCAAAGACGAAAGCGTCCTTGTCAATGTCCGCAATTCTTCCTTGCATGGCGGGATAAAGGGGCAAGGGATCACCATTCGTTCGCACCAGCAGCGTAATCGCAGACTGTGGATATAACCCTTCGGGAAGGTAACTCTCGTTTCCGGGTTCTGCATCGAGTCCGGTGTATCGCACGTCGCCAACCACACCGATGACCACCGATGGGGTACTCTTCCATGACATGCGCACTCTCTTGCCAACGGCATCCTGCCGGGGCCAGAAGCGCTCCGCCAGCGCGCGGTTCACGATTACAGAGGGAAGGCTTCCCACTTCGCCCACTTCATCGTGCTCGTCATACACGCGTCCGGACAGGATTGGGATTTTCATCACTCGGAAGTATCCGGGGCTGACGACGCGGAGCCGCGTGGCAGGCCGGTCTGCCGGCGTGTCCGGCCGTCCTTCAATGCTAAAACCACTGAAAAAACTTCCCGCGCGCATCGGCACGCCCCCGATGACCGCGGCATCAAGCACTCCCGGCATCGCTGAGATCGAACCGATCACCTGTCGGGAAAAGACAACGTTGTGCCTCCACTCGAATTTGTTATTCGGAAGCGAGATCGTCATCGTTAAGAGATCACGCGTATCGAAACCGGGATCGATGCGCCCCAGCCGATCGGCACTCTTGACCATCAGGCCCGTGGCAATCAGGAGCATGAGCGTCATTGCCACTTCCAAAGCGACGAGAATGGCGGCAATGCGTTGCCTGCCGTGGCCGGCCGTGACGCTTCGCCCTTCGAGTTTCATAGCATCGCCCGGATTCGCGGATAAAGCTCGAAATGCGGGGATGATGCCAGTGATTAATGCGGTGAGTAAGGCGACCATCAACGTGAACAGCAGAACCGTACCATCCACTCTCGCCTCACGCGCCAGCGGAACCTCAACGGGAATCAGGGGCCGCAGCAGAACGAGGCTGCCATACGCCAAGCCAATTCCAATCGCGCCCGCCGGCAGCGCGATCAATGCGGACTCCGCGAGAAACTGTCGCAGGATTCGAAGTTTTGCGGCGCCGAGCGCCGCGCGTATTGCCACTTCTTTCTGGCGCGCCGTGGCGCGAGCCAGAAGCAGGTTTGCGACATTCCCGCAGGCCACCAGGAGCACAAAACCCGTGCAGGCGAACAGCAACAACAATGCCCGGCGCGATCCGCCCAAAACCTCGTCCCGCAGAGGTACCACGCGAACGCTGAGGCCCTTGTTGGTTTCGGGATGCGCCGCGGCCAGATTGCGGGAAATCGTGTCCATCTCCGTCTGGGCTTGTTCGATCGAGACTCCAGGACGCAATCGGGCGATGGCATCAAGATCTCCGGTATCACGCTTCATCGGGTCGATGGACTCGGGAACCCAGAAATCCACTGGGTCGCCGATACCCGAGACCACCCCGGGTGATGAAGTGAAATCGGCACTGAGCGGCGGAAAATGCGCGTCGGCCAAGGCGATGCCGACCACGAAAGAGGGCGTCGGCCCAACGTGGCTCAGATTGATGATGTTGACATCCAGGAACTTGCCGAGGAGTTTCACGTCCGATCCGAAGCGGCGCTGCCAGAGCCGGCGGCCGATAATGATCTCGGTCTTACGCTTCCGTGGATCGCCCGGAGCGAAGGTTTCGCCTAACAAAGGTACACCGAGGACTTTGAAAAACTCAGGCGTGATGCTGAGCCCGCGCAGACGCTCGCTTCGATCGCCTCCGGTCAGATCGACAGTTCGCCATCGATAACCGGCGACAGCCTCGAAAGATTTCGCCTGAGCCTGCCAGTCGAGCAGGTTCGCCGGCGCAACCGTGGGAAAGAACATGCCGTGCGAAGGATTCATCGGGCGGAGCATGACCAGGCGATCCGCGCCGGCGTAGGGCAGCGGATGCACCAGCATCGCATAGCCGACACTGAAGATCGCTGCGTTCGGGCCGACACCGACGGCGAGGCTCAGCATCGCGACGACTATCGAGATGCCTCCGCGTCTCAGCGTCCGAAGAGCGTAGCGGATGTCGGAAGAAAAACCGCGCACCGTTCTGTCATCTTAGTCCCATTCGGCAATACCTGGCGATCAGCGCTGCATCACGCGCACAGGTCAGGTCGGTACGGGCCGCAAACGATATCGCGATCAATTCGGCGTCATTCTTAAGGGCGATTCGCCACGTTCGGAACATCGGGTAGGAGCAACTTTCCCAGGAGTCGGGCTTGCCGGTTGCACTGAATCCGTCGATGGAAACGGCATACAGGCGATTGGGTTCACTCACGGGTAGCGGCCGAAGCAGAAGGGCGTCAATGAGACGGAAAGCCGAAGTGCAAGAGCCAATCGGCAAGGCGAGCGAGAGGATGGCTGCGCCTGACGTCAGTTTCCTCTTCAGGAGTTGCCGCCAGCCGAGGATGATGTCGGCACGAAGCGAATCGAGCCCGGAGGGCAGACGGATATCGCGGATCTCCTCGCCTGCGCTGCAAGGTGGGCCGAGTGCCTTGCGTGCCTGTGCCGGGTCGCGGCCGTGCGAGATCGCCTCGGCGAGATGCGATGCCAGTTCCTCATGAATTTCGCGGCTAAGGCGTTCGCCGTGGAAGACGTCGATGCGGGTCCACCAGGACATAGAGATGCCAAGCCATCCAAAATATATAGACGCCTAAGCATCAACTTGGGATAGAGGCGCCGCGAGCATCATTCGCGGCCCATTGTTGTGCCGGACTCGCGTCTTTTTTCACATAGTGGCTCGATTACTACGGAATTTTTCGTTGCCTTACGGTTTTTATCGTAGTATCTTGGGCTCAGATGACTTCTCCCCGCCGCAACCGACAGCCAGTGGCACTTCCAACCGCCGCCGAGCTCGACATTCTTGCTGTTCTCTGGACGTTGGGTGTGGCGACCATCAGGGAAGTCCATGACGAACTTGGCAAAGACAACCGTTACACCACGACGCAGAAAACGATCCAGTTGATGACCGAAAAGGGCCTTCTCACCCGCAGCGAACGCTTCGGATCGCACGTCTACGAGGCGAGCGTCCCGAAGGAGCAAACGCAGCGGCAGATCGCGGGTGACCTGCTGAAAAGGGCTTTTGGCGGCTCCGCCCGAAGCCTGGTGATGGGCGCTCTGACGGCGCAGCATGCTACACGCGAAGAACTGGAAGATATCCGCGGCATGCTGGAGTCCTTTGCCAGAGAGAAGGAGAGGGAATCATGAATGCGATGGAAATCCTGGCCTCTCAGCCATGGGTGGAACGATTCGGTATGACGCTACTCCACTTCCTGTGGCAGGGCTCGGTCATTGCGCTTCTCTACGCTGGCGCGCGGTTGATTGTGACTCGCACATCGAGCCCGCAGAGGCGATACCTGTTGGCCTGCGGTGCACTGGGAGCGATGATGGCCGCTCCGCTCGTGACATGGGAACTGATACGGCCGGCGGACGCAAGCCCGGAAGCCATGTATCGGATTCGAAGCACTCCCGCCACGGCATCCAGCACCGACATCACCACTACCGGCAGTCTATCCGATTCCGTCCGCTCGTCCGTGTCCGGTGTGCAGCCGGAACCGCTCCTGTTATGGGTCGTTCTGGTTTGGTTCGCCGGTGCGATGGTGCTCTGGGTACGTCTGGCCGGAGGCTGGGTGGTTGCGGCCCGTATGCGGTCGATGCTGGTGCGGCGTGCGCCGCCGGAATGGCAGCAGAGTCTGCAGGAACTTGGCACACGGATTGGGCTGTCTCGTCCCGTGCGACTGCTCGTCTCCGCGCTGGTGCAGGTGCCGACGGTGGTCGGCTGGCTGCGTCCCGTGGTGCTCGTTCCAGTGGGCGCGCTCGGCGGTCTGCCCGCTGAGCATATGGAGGCGCTGCTCCTCCACGAGTTGGCGCACATCCGGCGCCACGATTATCTGATGAACATCTTGCAGAGCGTGACGGAATCCCTGCTGTTTTACCACCCCGCGGTCTGGTGGTTATCGGGCCACATTCGCACCGAGCGCGAACTGTGTTGCGACGATGTGGCCGTTTCGATCAGCGGCGACGCGGTCACGTATGCACGCGCGCTGGCGCAGTTGGAGTCGTACCGTCCGGCGTACTTGAACACGGCGCTCGCCGCCAACGGCGGATCTCTGCGCAACCGCATTGCAAGGCTTCTGGGCCGGCCACCCCAGGTGGTCCGCACCGGTCTGGGGCCGGGCGTGGTCACCGTCGCGGGTCTGCTGGCGGTCGCGGTCTATGGGCTCGCTCAATCGGCCGATCCTCCCCGATTCGCGGTCGCGACGATCAAACGGAACCCGTCCACGGAAGCGCTTTCGATGGCGGTCCCCATGGGAGTCGGCTATCGCCCGGGCGGCCGCCTGGTCGCGGGCAATGCCCCCGTGACTATGCTCATCCAGCGGGCGTATTCGGTCCAGGGTTTTCAGGTGGTGGGTGGCCCGTCGTGGGTCAACACCGATGGTTACGATATTGAGGCCAAACCGGAGGTCAGCACGGACCAGAAGCGGATGTGGCTGATGCTGCAAACGCTCCTGGCCGACCGGTTCAAGCTTGTAATGCACCGTGCGACCCAAGATCTCCCTGTCTACGATTTGCAAACTGTCAGGGGCGGGCCCAAACTGCCGGCGCCGGTCGGGGGCAATTGCTCGGAGGTTATGACATGGCCTCCTCCGGGTCCAGGACAGCCGCGGCCGGCTCCTCCATGTGGCCCCGGTCTGGTAAAGTCCGGCACGGGATTGACTATGGAGGGAATCAGCGTGTCCATGCCGGCGTTCGTCAAGCAACTCTCTCTGATCCTTGGCAAGGAAGTAATCGATAAGACCGGATTCACTGGAAGATTCGCTCTTCACCTGGAGTTCGCAATAGACGATGCTCTCGCCGGAATCCCGAACCCCGTGGGTCCTTCCAGCCAACCCGCGGACATAAATGACAGGCCATCCATACGTACTGCCATGCAGGAACAGCTTGGCCTGAAACTCCAAGCCTCCACGGGCCCGGTAGACGTTTTCGTGATCGACCACGTAGAGAGACCTGGCGAGAATTAGGCCTCATGAGAGAGAACCACAGATGACCCGCGCAGCGACTCGAACGGTATTCACTGATGCTTTCTTGTTCGCCGCAGCTTCCTCAGCGCAAACGCTCAAGTTCGAGGTGGCAGCGATCAAGCCTGCGGCCCCGCAAGCGGTCCACGTGGGAACCACCATAGAGGGAACACGTTTGGATATGGGTTTTTTTCACTAACGGCGCTGCTCGTAACCGCATATAAGGTGGAGGGCTATCAAATCACGGGCCCCCACTGGATGGCTACCACGCGCTCCGACATCCTCGCCCGGATGCCCGAGGGCGCAATCAAAGAGCAGGTACCGGAAATGCTCCAGGCGCTCCTCGCAGAGCGCTTCAAACTGGCCATCCGCCACGAATCGGGCGAGCAGCAGGCCTATGCTCTCGTCGCCGGCGAGGACGGTCCAAAGCTGAAGGAAACGCCAGCCGACTTTGTCACCCCAGTCGTCGATTTGACCGGTCTCCCCGGATTCTATGAGTTGGCACTCGAGGTGCCGCCAACAGCGGCCAACCGGCCGCGACACGCCGAGGCCCTGGCTGCAGCGGACGGCTCGCCGCGCCCTGCGGAGGAAGCTTCCGACCCCGCGGGCGTCTCTATTTTCACCTCTATCCGGAAGCTCGGCCCCAAACTGGAGAAGCGGAAGATGGCGCTCGACCAACTCGTCGTCGAACACATCGAGAAGACGCCTACGGAAAACTAGCATAGGTCTGCCTGTATTCAACGCCCTCCTGCAGAATATCCGCTACGGGCTTCGCTGGCTCCGGCGCAGTGCCGGCTTTGGGTTCATCGCCTGTTTCTGACCTCCTGAGACCGAAGTCCCTCTCTCATTCTGCGCACGAAAGTCCGTGGCCAGAGCGTGGCGCGGAGACTCTTCTCTGCTGCGTCCCGACTCATCGGGACGCTTTGCCCCTTTCACCCCTTGCGAGATGCGCGACCAAAGTTCTCGACGCGACAGAGTCGCGATCACGGCGTGGCGCCGGAACTCGGGGAACTCGCGAGAAACGTCGACACAGTGTCGACGCGGGAAAGAGGAGTCTTTGCGTTTGCGCCACGTCGCACGCTCTGCATTTCCCAACTACCAATCCCCCGATGACTACGTTAAACGGACCCGTGCACCTCCATCCTTGCCCAATTCACCCATCCGCTTGGCCACCATCGTAACGACGCGCAGCACTACTTGCGGTGCCAGTGGCGTTAGGGAAAAGAGGAGCCCGAGCAACTTCTTGCTCCAGGCCTCGCAGCCGATGGGGATCCGATCATGTAATCCAGATGGTGGCCCACCTCATCACAAAGCACGTTGGCAACTGCGAGATTGCGCAGAACTGGGATTGGGAACATGAATCGTCATCCCGGAACCGACAGAAGGCACGATGTTGTCCGCGACGAACTTGATGCAGGCTGGTTCCGTTTTCCATGCGGGGTGATAGAACCCGAGGCAGCGGGTTGGTCAGAACTGTAGACTACAGAACCGATAAGTACCACTGCGGCGATTCGGCAAGAAGCTACGCGACGGTTGAGGAGGCAGACCGCGGCGGCTGGTAGCCCCTTGTTTTCGTAAACCGGGATCAAGTCGCCGAATGTTCTTGACACCGCATGCTTCAAGCGTATAATTAAATCATTCGATTGAATCATACGAATGAGTGATACCAGTGCCAAGATTTTGGATACCGCCGAGCGTTTGTTCGGCGAAAACGGGTACGACGCCACTTCGCTGCGGCAGATCATTGCAGCCGCCGGTGTGAATCTGGCGGCCATCCATTACCATTTCGGGTCGAAAGAGGAACTGCTCGACCAGATGATCCTGCGCAAGGCAGAACCGGTAAATGAGGAACGGATCGAGCGTATGGACCGGCTGATGGCGCGGCCAGGCAGGTTGGAAGTCGAGGAGGTGTTGGAGGCGTTCATGCAGCCTATGTGCGCGGCCGCCGCGCAAAATCCGCAGTTTGTGCGGGTAATGGGGCGGCTGCACGCGGAAGGTCTGCTGCCTTCGGTCATCCAGCGCCATTTTCAACCGGTGGTTGCGCGCTTTCACATGGCGATGAAGCGGGCCTTGCCGGAGCTGCCGCAGGAGGAGTTCCTGTGGCGGGTGCACTTCATGATAGGCGCGATGGCCCACACCATGTGTAACTCGCCTGAATTTCCGGGCTCGACCGTCGCCGCGAGCGATTTCCGCGACCGGATTGAACGCCTGGTGGCCTTCCTGAGCGGCGGATTCCGCGCGCCGGCCGCTCGCTCTGTGGGAGCTGAATTGGAGGTGAAGTGAGATGAAATCCGCATGGATACTGGTGTTCCCGCTGGCCTGGTCCGGAGTGGCGGCGGATCAGGGAGTGGAGCGCGGCCCACTGCGGCTGAGCCTCAAGCGCGCGGTGGAGATTGCGACTTCTCCCGAAGGAAACGCCAATATCCAGCTTTCAGGCGAAGCTCTGAAGCAGGCGCAGCAGCGTTCGGCGGAGTCTCGGGCCGCCCTGCTACCCGATTTCGAAGCTTCATTAACTGACCGCAGCTCGACGACCAATCTCGGGGCGCTCGGGATTAACGTCGTGGTGCCAATCCCAGGCTTTCATTTCCCCACATTCGTTGGACCATACACCACCATGGATGCGCGCGTCACCGGCTCCCAGAGCATCTTCGACTTCAGTTCCATCCGCCGCTTTCAGGCATCCAAGGTCGGCATTTCGGCGGCCCGTTCTGACGCCGCAACGACGGAGGAACGGGTGGCGGCAGACGTCGCCCGTGCGTACCTGGCCGCAGTGAAGACAGACACGGATGTGGAGACCGCTCAGGCCAATGTGACGTTGTCGCAAGCGGTGTTGACGCAGGCAGATAATCAGAAGAAGGCCGGCACGGGAACGGGCATCGAGATCACACGAGCCAAGGTCCAACTGGCCAACGACCAGCAGCAACTGCTCGCGGCACAGAATGCGCGTCGGGCCGCTCATCTGCGGCTGCTGCGCGCGATGGGCCTGCGGCTCGACACGGAGGCCGAGTTGACGGACCGCCTGCAGTACACGCCCGTGGACACGATCACCCTCGAACAGGCCAAAGTGCAGGCGTTGCAATCGCGGCCCGATTACAAGGCGCAACAGGAGCGCGAATCGAACGCGCGGCTCTCCGCCAGCGCGACCAAGATGGAACGCCTGCCTTCCCTGCAAGCATTTGGCGATTACGGCGCGATCGGAACGGGACCGGGCAACGCGCTGCCCACGCGGACCTACGGAGTTTCGCTCCGCGTGCCGGTCTTCGACGGCGGAAAGCGCGATGCGCGCCGTGCGGAATCAGAGTCGCAATACCGGTCGGAGCGCGTTCGCACCAACGATCTGAAGGAGCAGGTGGAATTGGACGTGCGGCTCGCGCTGGACGCCCTGAAATCGGCAGAAGACGAAGTACAAGTCGCGAAAGATGGTTTGGAACTGGCCGGCAATGAGCTGACACAGGCGCGGCGGCGCTACGAGGCCGGTGTCGCCAACAGCCTGGAAGTGACCGATGCGCAGACCCGTCTGGAGCGCGCCCGCGACAACCAAACCGCCGCGTTGTACAACTACAACCTTGCGAGAATCGACCTGGCTCAGTCATTGGGCAAGGTCAAGAGCATGCTGCAGTAGGAGTCTGACCATGAAGAAACGACTGATTGTGATTGCGCTGGTTGTGGCGGCGGCTGCCGCGGCCGTATACGCATTCCGCGGCACCGGGCATGCCCCCAATAACCGGATCGTGGTCTCCGGGAACATCGAGCTAACCGAAGTGAATATCGCGTTCAAGACCGCGGGCCGGCTGATTGAGCGCAACGTGGACGAAGGCGACCGCGTGACCAAAGGAGAGGTGATCGCACGGCTCGACCGCGACCAACTGGTGGCACAAAAGACTCGCGAAACCGCCGGACTCGCATCCAGCGAATCGCAATTGGCGCAGGCGGAGACGGCGCTTGCCTGGCAGAAGGCGACGCTGGCCGCCGATATCGAACAACGCCGGGCGGACGTAGCGGCGAACCAAGCGAAATTGGAGGAGCTGAAGAACGGCTCGCGCCCGCAGGAAAAGCAGGAGGCACAGGCCGCGGTGGCGGCGGCACAATCGGAATTCGATCGCGCGAAGAAAGATTGGGAACGTGGTCAGACGCTATACAAGAATGACGACATCTCGACGTCGCAATACGATCAGTACCGCAATCGCTTCGAGAGCGCCGAGGCCGCGTTGAAACAGTCGAAGGAACGCGAGGCGCTGGTAGTGGCGGGTCCGCGCGTGGAGGAGATCAACGCCCAGCAGGCGCAGTTGGAACGCGCTCGCGGCGCGCTAAAGATGGCAGAGGCGAACGCGCTCGAAATGAAGCGCCGCGAGCAGGAGCTCACCACGCGGCGCGCCGAGACGGGCCGCTCGCGGGCGAGCATCACACTGATCGATTCGCAGCTTAGCGACACCATCGCGGTCTCGCCTGTGGATGGCGTGGTGCTGGTGAAGTCGGCGGATGTGGGCGAGGTGCTGGCGCCGGGCACGGCAGTGGTCACCGTGGGCGATATCGATCATCCCTGGCTTCGCGGCTACATCAATGAGACGGATTTAGGCAAGGTGAAGATCGGGTCAAAGGCCAACGTAACTACGGATTCATACCCGGGACGGATCTACCAGGGGCACGTGACGTTTATCTCCTCGGAGGCGGAGTTCACCCCGAAACAGATTCAGACCCAACAGGAGCGCGTGAAACTGGTGTACCGCATCAAGATCCAGGTAGACAATCCGCAGCACGAGCTGAAGTCGAATATGCCGGCTGATGCGGAGATCGTGCTGGAGCCCTAGATGCAGCCGCCGGCCGGACCCATCATCGAAATCAACGGCCTGACGCGCCGATTCGGCACCCTGACCGCGGTAGATCATCTGGACCTCGCGGTGGAGCGCGGCGAGATCTTCGGGTTGGTGGGGCCGGACGGCGCCGGTAAGACGACTACACTGCGGATGCTCTGCGGGCTGATGGATCCGAGCGAAGGCAGCGCGCGCGTGGCCGGGCACGACGTGGCTCGCGAATCGCAGGCGGTGAAGGACCAGATCGGGTACATGGCGCAACGCTTCGGGCTGTATCAGGATCTGACCGTCGACGAGAACATGGCGTTCTATGGCGATCTGTTCGGGATCGTGGGCGACGAGCGCGAGAAGATGACTGGCGAACTGCTGCGGATGACGCGCATGGAGCCGTTTCGCGGGCGCCAGGCGGGCCGGCTATCGGGCGGCATGAAGCAGAAGCTGGCGCTGATGTGCACGCTGCTGCATCGGCCGCAGATTCTGTTTCTGGACGAGCCTACCAATGGTGTGGATCCCGTCTCGCGCCGCGATTTCTGGGCCATTCTCTATCAATTATTAAAGGATGGCATCACCATTTTCATGACCACGGCTTACCTGGACGAGGCCGAACGCTGCAATCGCGTGGGCCTGATGCACAAAGGAAAGCTGATTCGTTGCGCACCTCCAGAAGTGATGAAGCGTGAGACCAATGCTGCCAACATGGAAGGCGCGTTTATCGCGGCGATTCGGGCGGTGGAAGGAGTGGCACGCGGATGAGCATTGAGCTCGCCGTCGAGATCGATGACCTGGTGAAGAACTTCGGCACGTTCGTCGCGGTCGACCACGTCTCTTTGCAGGTGCAGAAGGGAGAAATCTTCGGTTTCCTGGGTCCGAACGGCGCCGGCAAATCGACCACCATCCGGATGCTGTGCGGACTGCTGACCCCGTCGTCAGGGCGCGCGTCGGTAAACGGATTTGATGTGGCGACACAGCCGGAGGAGATTCGCCGCAGCATCGGGTACATGTCGCAGAAGTTCTCGCTTTACGACGACCTGACCGTAGAAGAGAACATCGACTTCTTCACAGGCATCTATGGCGTGCCGCGCGGTCTGCGTGATGCCCGAAAGACCTATGTGCTCGAGATGGCGAACCTGGCGGAGCGCCGAAAAGCGCTGACCCGGACGCTATCCGGAGGTTGGAAGCAGCGCCTGGCCTTGGGATGTGCGATTCTGCATGATCCGCCCGTGCTGTTCCTGGACGAGCCTACATCGGGCGTCGATCCGATCGCGCGCGGAGCATTCTGGGGGCTGATCCATGACCTTTCGGAGAGCGGCCACACCACCTTCGTGAGCACGCACTACATGGACGAAGCCGAATACTGCCATCGCCTGGCACTGATGTACCGCGGCAAGGTGATCGCGCTCGGCACGCCCTCGGAACTGAAAAAGGGGCTGACGCAGCATAGCCTCATGCAGCTTGACAGCTCCGGCCCGCTCGAGACCATGCGCGCCCTGGAAGGTGTACCCGGCGTGCGCGACGTCGCTGTCTTCGGAGGCGGTCTCCACGTGACTGTGGACGATCCGCAAGCGACCGCCGCGCGCATTCGCGAAGCCCTCGCTTCGAAACAGATCGCGATCTACCGACTGGAGCAGATCGAGCCCTCCATGGAAGACGTCTTCGTCGCCATGGTGGAAGGCGAGGAGAGAAGAGCGGCATGAGCTATCGAAGACTGCGGGCCGTTTTCGTCAAGGAGTTGCATCACATCACGCGGGACTCCCGCAGCCTGGGTATGGCACTGGCGGTTCCGGTGATGTTTCTACTGCTGTTCGGGTTCGCGCTGAGTCTCGACGTGGATCGCATCCCTACGCTGGTCTACGACCAGGATGGTACTTCGGCTAGCCGCGACGTGATCCGGCAGTTTGAAGGCTCGCGCTTCTTCGACATCCGCGGACTGGTGAACGACTATAGCGAGATCGAACGGGCCATCGATCGTGGCCGCATCCTCATGGCCGTGGTGATCCCTCGCGACTACTCGCGCGATATTGGCTCCGGGCGCACGGCGTCGGTGCAGATCATTCTCGATGGCAGCGATTCGAATACCGCCGCCATCGCGCTGGGATATGCCGAGGGCGTGGTACGGAATGATTCTCTAGTGCTGCGGTCCAGTGCCATGAACCGGCGGGGCGGTGAGCGCGTCACGCCACCGGTGGATGCGCGCCTGCGGGTCTGGTACAACAGTTCGCTCGAGTCGAAGAACTACGTGGTGCCTGGGCTCATCGCGGTGATCCTGCAGATCATCGCCGCCCTGCTGACCTCGCTCACGATCGCGCGCGAGTGGGAGATGGGGACGATGGAGCAGATCCTCTCGACGCCGTTACGGCCGGCGGAAATGGTGCTCGGCAAGATGCTGGCCTATTTCGTAGTGGGCTTGCTGGACGCTACCATCGCGGTTCTGGTGGGGGTCTTCGTGTTCGCGGTGCCGCTGCGGGGCAGCATTCCGCTCATGGTGGTCTCCACGTGCGTATTCCTGTTCGGCGCGCTTTTTTGGGGCATCTTTGTTTCAGCCGTGGCGAAAACTCAGTTGCAAGCCTATCAGATGGGCATTCTGAGCTCGTTCCTGCCGGCCTTTCTCCTCTCCGGCTTTGTGTACTCGATCGAGACCATGCCCACGGTGATCCAGGTGATCACCCATATCGTACCGGCGCGGTATGTGGTCACGATTCTCAAAGGAATCTTTCTGAAAGGCGTAGGCATTGAGGTGCTGTGGGGCGAGTTGGGCTTTCTGGCGCTGTACGCGCTACTGGTGTTCGCCCTGGCCACTCGCAAGTTGAACCAGAAACTGGCGTGAACTATGTGGGAACGGATTCGGGTCATTCTGCGGAAGGAATTCATTCAGGCGCTTCGCGAGCCTCGCATGCGGGTTCTGCTCTTTGTGCCGCCGATCTTGCAGTCAGTTATTTTCGGATTCGCCGTGAATCTGGACGTGGATCGCGCGCAGATCGCGTGGATGGACATGGACCGGACACCCGCCAGCCGCGATCTGAGGGAACGGTTCGAAGGATCTGGCCGCTTCGAGGTGGTGACGATCCCGCGCACTGAAGACGATGTCCAACGGACACTCGATAGGGGCACGGCGCAGGCAGTTGTGCGAGTGTTGCCGGGGTTCGAACGCGATCTGAAGCGCGGCCGGCCTACGGAAGTGCAGGTGCTGGTTGACGGCACGAATTCCAACACCGCGTCATTGGTCTCAAACTACGCAGGCGAGATCATTGCGGACTTTTCGCTGGACGCGATGAGTGCGCAACAAAACAGCCGCATCCTGACGCGCAGTCCGGGCAGTCCGGCCAATGCCGGTGTTCCGCAGATCAACGCGCGCAGCCGCGTTTGGTTCAATCCCGATCTCTACAGCCGCAACTACTTCGTGCCGGGCGTGATCGCCAACATCATCATGATGGTGACGCTGATGCTGACGGCGCTCGCGATCGTGCGCGAGAAGGAGATCGGTACCATGGAGCAGTTGATGGTGACGCCCGTGCGGCCGATCGAACTGATGCTGGGGAAGACGCTTCCCTTCGCGATTGTCGGACTTTTGGATGTGGCAGCGGTCTCGGCGGTGGCGCTGTTCCTGTTCCGGGTTCCGTTTCGTGGTAGCTTTCTTCTGCTATTCGCGTGCGCACTACTCTTCTTGATGACTTCTCTAGGTGCGGGCCTGTTTCTCTCCACGATTTCGCAGACGCAGCAACAAGCCATGATGGCGTCGTTCTTCTTCTCGACGCCTGCCTTCATGCTGAGCGGGTTCGCGTTCCCGATTCGGAACATGCCGATGGTCGTGCAGTATGTGACGTACCTGAATCCTTTGCGATACTTTATCGAGATCGTGCGTGGGCTGTTTTTGAAGGGCGTCGGCATCTCCGTGCTCTGGCCGCAGATGGTCTGCCTGGCGGTATACGGCGTCGCAGTTCTGGGGTTGAGCGCGCTACGCTTCCGCAAGACGCTGGATTAAGCTATTGCCACGCGCGGATGAGCTTTGCCGCGGTTTCGGAAGTGGTCGAGAGCGACGCGTGAACGGTCAAATCATCCCGCCGGATCTGAATGGATTGGAGCGCCGCTTCCAATTCCGGGTGATGACCTCCGGCTGCGGTCGCAAAGGTCAGGATGGCGCGCAGACTCTCCTCGAGTTTCTGGCTGGCGCTGGCGTTGCGGCCCGCCGCGGCGGCATCCAGTTGCAAGCGCGAATCGATTTTGGCCGCCAACGTCACATATTGGCTGAGTTGCAGAATACGATTGAGATTCGCAAGATTGTCAGTCAGCGGCAAGGTGACGCCTCCTTGCACGATCATCCACGCCTGCTTGCCCCCAGCCACGCTCTTCGCCAACTCCAGAAGTCGAGGTGCACCGCTGCTGCCCGTCTGATGCTGCGCGATGGCCGAGTGGACGGACTCCGGCGAGCCCGACACGATCAGGCCGGGGACGATCAGAGTGGCTCCCGCCGGCGCTTCAGGGTATTTTCCGCGGCCGACGAATAGCACATCGCGGCCGTTGTACGCGACCAAGAGGTATGAACAGTCGCGCAGTGATTCAATGCCGGCGAGGATCTGGGGTAGCAAAGACTGGTAGAGAGCGGAAGTTCGGATCTGGTCGAGGTCGAGTCCCGCGAACGCGACGGTATCAGAGGGGAGGCACGATGCCAGTGCATCGACGGAGGAGTTGATGGTGGATCGGCACGAGGTGCTTGCGAAGGCTAGAATCGCGGCAATTGGCAGGGCAAACGACTTGGCGAAGCGTTCTCCAACCACTTGAATTACTTTATGAGATCTTCAGGAGTCTTGGCGTCGAGCACCCGGATACCGATCTCTCCCAGTTCCTCTGGCGAGCAGCGCTCCAGCCGCGCGTCCAGCCAGTCTGGAACGGCCCCGAAACGCTTCGTAACCAATCGGCGGACAATCGCCAGTTCGCCTTCTTGACGCCCCACCTTCCGGCCTTCCTTCCGCCCCTCTCGTAGCCCTCTCTTGTAGACGGGCCCGATAACTTCGTGATCCAGAATATTTTCCGTGATCGGCATGCGACTCGCCTCCTGTTGTACCAATGGTCCCAAATGCCGCAGTCCCGCCAGAATCATTAGCTGTTCCAACCGCGACTGCCTTCCCGACTCGTCCAACCCGGCGATCCTTCCCACAATCTCGCGAACGGCCTTCCGTTCATTCTGCTGTCGTGCCAGGATCGCTAATACATTATCCCCGATCCCGTCGCTCGCCGGCAGTTTCTTGCCATCCAGACTTCGGATGTCCACCGCTGTGTATCGGAACCTGAAATCCTCGTTTGCCTGGTACTCGCTCTTCATCCGCATAGGTGCCGTGCCGAAATACAGCAGGACCTGTTTCGGATAGCGCCCGTACTTTTCAAGCACCGCCGTCCCGTACTGCAGCATTCTCCTCGGCATCGACCTGTCGTTTCTACTCTGCAGCTCGATGTGCAGCGACCGCCCGCTCCGGGTTTCTCCGAGCAGGTCGACGTGGTATCTCTTGACTCTCGTCAGCTCGACGTTGTGCCAGCGCTTGACCGTGAGTCCCGAGACGGTTCGAATCGTGACGGCAGCCGATTCCGTCAGGATGAGCTTCAGAGCCGCATCATAGTTGTACATGAATCAAAAGTCGTAGACGTGTTCAACCTTAACGCCCCGATCCACCATGGCGTTTAGCACCGTGTGCAGCGAGGAAACCGGTGCCCGCAATTCCACGCGCTGCAGACCAGGCTGGGTCAGCAGCCCAATCGAAAACAGCATCTCCGTTCCGGGCACGGAAGAACCCCGGTCGCGCGGGACCACCACCGTCAACGCCACTTGTTCGTTCCCAGCGATTTGCACGAATCGCACTCCTTGCCGGGCGAGACTCTCAACGATATTTGTGAACTCCTGGTAACGCGGAATCATCACGATGTAGGCTTGAGGTCCGACCTCCTTGACCTTGCGAACTCGCGGATTCGCCGCCAAGACACTGTCGGTGGCGTTCTCTATCCAGGCGTACGTCTGATCGTCTTCCACGCCGTAGACGCTGTGACTGGCCTTCTCGATCAGGCCGCAGTAGAGCGCCTCCACTCCATAGTCGAGTGCGAGCCACAGTTTCCGCTCCCACTTCCGGACGGGGTGAGGACCCCACAGACGCGTATCCTTCCAAAGCCCCGCAAAACTGCGCCCGAAGTGAAACTCGTAGAACGGCCGGATATGGACAAAGTCGGCATACTCTCTCGCGACCTGATACGCGTAAACATCCTCTTCTACCGGCTCGTGCCCACTCAACCACTCGGTGAATCTGCCGATCGTCTCCTCGTAAATGCCCTTGAGCCCGTACTCCACCGAGAAGCTGCTGCCGATCACGGCCAGCATCAGGTGGTCGCCTGTGTTGAACGGGTACCTGCCCCGTACGATTCGGTTCGCACAGCAATATCCGCGCCAGTACTGAGCGATCGATCCGAAGAAGGGAAAGCCGGAAGGTAGATGATTCTGCTGGAAGTCGGCCTTCTCCTGATAGCTCCACACGATGAACCACTCGGGGTAGGTGAGAAACGTCTCGTCCTCCCCGCGTAGGTAGCCCGCGATGCCGGCAGTCTCGGGGCGGTGGCGCGAGGTCTCGGGCGTGGGCTGGAAGGCGACAGGCACGGACTTGCACTTTGCCGTGAAGACCACCGCGCCGATGACGAATAGGCAGAATCCCGCGATCAGAAGGACGAAAAGACGCCGGAAAAACTTACGCGCTGACGGAAGTCGCATTGCGATTCGAAGTTTCTCCACGGTCGACCTTGGCCGCGACGATGAACGCGGAGATGAAGATGACGGTGTGCGGCAGGTTGACCAGGAAATTCGTCAACGGGCTGATAGTATGCAGATGCGAGAACACATAAGTCACCACGTCGATTCCATAAGCCACACCCAGAAAGTAGAAGTAAATGCGCGCGGCCTTGGCGGAAATGAATCCGCTGATCAGCGCCAGCGCTCCTAGCACGAGGTGGCCCATGTCTACGATCGGCGTCATGCTGAAGAGACCGAACATTTTCCCCGTCGCGGGATCCATCGCGCCCGGCACGTAATCCATCAGATACACTCCCAGGAACACGGCCGCGTAGCCGAAAGCGCATTTCTGGATGGTGCTAAATCCCCTGGCCATCGCAACATGGTATCGCAATCCTGATTGAGCCGGTACAATCGTGGAATGCGTTTGGCCCCGATTCTTGCCGCACTCGGCGCATTCACCTGCCAACAGACAGGCCTGCCGCAGGTAGCGGCACCAGCAGATCCTCTGCGAGCCATTCACGACGCGCTGTATGCCTCATTTCTTCCAGTGGACGAAGTCCGCCAGGATCCGCAGTTGTCGAGGATGTTCGCCGCTGCCGATGACGGGTTGTGGTCTGCCGCGGGGCAAGCGCCGGCATTCCGGGAACTCCTGAAGCCCTTCGCGGACCTGCGGGCTTTCGGGGCGGCATGCGGCATCGCAGACTATCTGAAGGGCGCGAGTTCGAGCGCCTTCTCCGGCCTCCCCCCTGCACAACGGCAGCACGTACTGTTCCTGTTGCAGAGCTGCTCCCAAAATGAGCCGCGCCGACTCGCTGCCAACGTGCGGAACTTCTATGTGGTGAAGGCATACGGCGCCGTGCAGGAAGCGCTCACGGGCGTCAAGATCAATCTCTACGCGGGCAAGGATTTCGTAGATCAGCAACGCCCGGAATTGCCGCCTTCCCGACTTCGCTATGACCGTGCGAAGAAACAGATCGTCTCGACCTCGGGTCCAATCGATTACCTGGTAGTCGGTAGCGGCCCCGCGGGCTCCGTGCTCGCGCACGAACTACGGCGCGGCGGTAAGCGAGTGGTGCTGGTAGAGCGCGGAGCCTTCATCGTCCCCGGCTCGATGGAGACGCGCCTGGTAGATGACCTCATCGATACCCGCACCTCCATCGATGGCGCGATCCGCATCCGCAACGGTATGGCCGTCGGCGGCGGATCGCAAGTTAACGTCGACCTGTGTTTCGCGCCTACGTTGCCTAGCATTCAAGCCAAGATCGCGGGATGGCGCCGCGAGGGGCGCATCGGCGAGTCCGACTTCACCAAGGAGCAGCTTGCGGCCGAGTACGAGTGGGTCAAATCCGCAATTGGCACGCGCGTGCTCGCTGAATCCGAGATCAACTCCAACAATCGAGCTCTCTGGGACGGGTCGAAGCTTGCCGGCCTGCATCCAAAGCTGTACGACCTCAACACCTACCCGCCGGGCCATTCGCCCTATCCTGTGACCGACAAGCGATCGGCGGAAAGCCAGTTAGTGATCCAGGCCCTTCAGGACGAGCGCAATCCTCTGAGCCTCATTCCAGATGCCGACGTGCGTCGCGTGCTCTTCGAAGACGCAAAGGGCGCGCGCAAAGCCATCGGCGTGGAAGTGCGAATGCGCGCCCCCATCAACGATCCGGGCACCATCGCCGATCCCAATGGTCTTGGCCTGCCTCCCGGCGAGACGGTGACCATCCCCGCCCGCAATGTGATCCTGTCCGCCGGCGCGCTTGGGTCCCCGTCGATTCTACTCCGGTCGCAGGTCCCCAACGATCAGATCGGGCGCGGCATCGTCCTCCACGCGTCCATGCCGATCATGGGCAAGTTCGATCGCACGATCGACGCTCTGGTGGGAACGCAGGCCTCCGTGTTCGTCGACGACAAACTGATTCCCGAAGGCTACGCAATGGAGTCGATGTCCGATCAGCCGATCTATGCGGGACTGATGTCGCCGGGCCCGCCCATGCATACCTTCGAAATGGTGCGATCCTACCGGAACCTCGCCGGATTCGGAGTCATGTTGATCGATACGCCGTCGCCCGAGAATCGCATCACTCTCGACGCGCAGGGCGAGCCTCTGATTCAATACACGCTCTCGGGACCGGACAAGGAGCGTTTTCGCCATGGCGTGGCGGAAGCAGTGCGCATCATGTTTCTGGCGGGTGCGAAGCAGGTCTTTCTGCCGACCACCGAGGACATCCTGGATAACAACGCGGCCGGAGAAGTCCACGCCGCGATCCTCACCGATAAGGCGCAGGCGGACGTCGTGGAGCGCCGACTGCAATTCGTGCCGAACCGGACCATCGTCACCTCGGCGCACCTGCAGGCGAGCAACAAGATGGGGTCGAATGCGGCCAACAGCGTCGTGTCGCGCGAGTTCCGCGTGTGGGGTACCGAAGGACTGTACGTCGTGGATGGGAGTGTCTTTCCCACGTCGATCGGCGCGAACCCTATGCAGAGCATCTACACTTTTGCGAAGATCTTCGCCGATCGGATGGCGCCAAAACCGTAGCCATGAACTTACCGCGTTGGCGCAAGCTGGCGGTGGCGCTCATACTGCTCGCCTATTTCCTTTATTGCAATTGGGACAGCTTGAAGGTCCACTTCTCGTCGGACGAGTTCTTTGCCATGTGGACATATTGGCACGGGCCTTGGCAATTGCTCGCCGCGCAGTTCAAGCTGTGGGAGTTCTATTTTCGACCCATGGCCGGGATCTTCTATGTGCCGATCTTCCTGAAATACGGATTGGATCCCGTGCCGTATCATGTGGCCTGGCTCTTTCTGCTGCTCGCCGGAGCGATCCAGATGTACCGCTTCGCGCGCGTGCTCGGCGCATGTGAACTGGCGGCCGCGGCGACTGCATTCATCGCCTGTTACCACGCCGGACTGAGCCATATCTACTTCAACACGGTCTTCATCGGTGACGCATTCTGCTGTCTGTTCTATCTCGGCGCCTTCATCTATTACGCCGGCATTCGCGCTGCCGGAGGCATACCCACAACACTCCAGACGTCGGCCGTGCTGGTTTTGTATCTCTGTGCGTTGAACTCGAAAGAGACGGCGGCGACGCTGCCAGTCGTCCTGCTCGCCTATGAGTGGATCTATCACGGCGCGCCGCGGTGGCCCTGGAGTGAACTCGTACGTTGGATTCGCGGTCCGGGACGCGTAGTGCTGTTTACGGGCCTGTTGAATCTGCTCTACGTTTACTCCCGAGCGATTTCTCCCGGTGCGCTGAGCCGTAATCCGGCCTATCGCCTGGTCTTCTCGCGACACCGAATTTTCGATTTTCAACGTAACTCCCTCGGCGACCTCTTCCTCACCTACAATCAGTTCGATCTGCCTTGGGTGCTGGGCATCTGGGCCGTGTTGACCTATCTCGCGTTTCGGCGGCGCCGGCCAATCCTGCGTTTCTGCTGGTTCTACCTTGTGCTTTCTCCGATTCCCATCGAATTCGTCCTGGGGCGGCACGGGCCGTATCTCTACACGATGCTGGCTGGTTGGGCGGTATTCGTATCCGTTGTGCTCGTGGACCTGATCGCACCCGCGGCGGAGTTTCTGTCGAACGAGCCGCTGTTCCGCAGAATCGGGCGGACGGGAGTTACGGCGATGCTGGTTCTCCTGTGCGGTTTTCTCTGGGCCCGCGAGAATCACCGATTGAAAGAGTTGCTGCTCCGGCCGGAGATGGATAATCTGAGTCCGGAGAGTTGGGACGCAATCCAGCAGTTGCAAGCGCTCCATCCGAGGATACGGCCGGGCAGTCAGGTCGTGTTCCTGGACGATCCGTTTCATAACTTCGATATGGCCTTCATTGCTGAGCTGATTTTCAAAGATCGCAGCGTGACGGTTCGTCTGAATCAGGCGACGCCGCTGTCTCCGGAGCAGATCGCCGCCGCAGACTCAATATTCACCTTCGAAAACGGCAAACTGGTTCAGCTCCGGTGACGTGGCAATAACGGTAGAACGACAGTTGCATGTCGCAACCGCCGGCGTGGGCTCCTCGGCTCCGCTGGGCCGCGCCCCGCGCGCAGACCGAGATCACGCATTGTTGCCTTCGGGCCTCTATTGACACCGCCGGCTCCCCGGAACAGACGATTTCGGAGCTCAATACGGAATATCCTGCAATCAGAGGCATAGACCCACTTTTGCGCGGGTTCCTCTAAATCACGCTTGGATTGGCTGCCGATTTCTTGCGCACTCGCGTTCGGGGACCCCTAGTCATCGCTTTTGTGGAAGCAACTGCCGTCGACACAGTCCGGATGCCCACGAGGTTGTAAGCGGCTGCCACGAACGTAGTCATCCAACTCACCAATTCGACTCCACGATGCCGTTTCCGGTTACGGTATGCTTTGTCGGTATGCACAAGCTGCTGATGGCTGCACGAGTGATCGCACTAGGACTCCTGGAGTTGAGTTGTTATGGACAGTTGCCGCTGAACGGGGTGATCGACATCCATGCGCATAGCGACCCCGACAGCCTGCCGCGCAAGATTGACGCGATCGATCTGGCAAGGCTGGCCAAGCAGCAGGGCATGCGGGCTCTGGTGCTCAAGAACCATTACGAGGCGACGGCGTCATTGGCGTGGCTGGTGCGGAAGGAGGTCCCCGGGATCGAAATTTTCGGCGGGATCGATCTGAATCTCACAGTGGGCGGCGTCAATCCGGCAGCGGTGGAACGCATGACGATGATGAAGGGAGGATGGGGCCGGGTGGTGTGGATGCCGACTTTCGATGCCGAGAATCAAGTGCGCTTTTCAAAGGAGGATCGGCCATTCGTGCCGGTATCGCATGACGGGCAGTTGCTGCCGGCGGTAAAACAGGTGATCGGACTGGTAGCACGGCACCAGTTGACGCTCGAGACGGGGCACTCTTCCGCGCAAGAGGGATTGATGATCGTTCACGAGGCGCGGCGGCAGAGCGTGCAACATGTTGTGGTGACGCACGCGATGCTGGCGCCAGTGCACATGAGCATCGCGCAGATGCAAGAGGCCGCGCGCGATGGAGCGTATCTGGAGTTCGTCTATAACGGTCTGATCGGGCCAGGTCGCGAGTTCGAGATCGGAGAATATGCGAAGGCGATTCGGGCGGTCGGGACCCAGTGGTGCATCCTGGCGAGCGATCTGGGCCAGCCGGCGAATCCGCTGCACACTGACGGGCTGCTGGCCTTTTTCACAGCGTTGAAGAAGGAGGGATTCACGCAGGTGGAAATCGATCAGATGGCGAAGATCAATCCCGCGCGGGCCTTGGGGCTGGACGGGCGGTAGGCGAGGCGTCGAGGGTCCTGAAGGGTTTATCGCCGAAACGCCGCGACACATTGCGAGAGAGGTAGAGGGGTGGTCCTGGGTTTTCGGAATCGGTGGGTGAACGTGGATTTCGCGCACGCGATCGGTCCGCGAATGCGCGCAGAGGGCAGAGTTCTCGGAGATTCTGCAGGCTCTATCTCGACGATCCATCTGTCCACACAAAGCAGAACGGGCCGGCCCTCTGCAGGACCGGCCCGTTCATTGTTGCCTGACTCAGCCGCGATTTAGAAGTAAAACTTCGCGACTACCTGCATATTGCGTTCGCCTTCCGTGCTGCGGATCTGGCCGAACAGCGTGGAGGTGATGGTCTGCGATGCCGGGCTCAGGAAGATGGGCGTGTTGAACAGATTAAACGCCTCTCCGCGAAGCTCGAAGTACTTGTGCTCGGTAATGTGGAACTGCTTGCTGAGCGAGAGGTCGAGGCGGCTCTGGCCGGGTCCGCGAACGACGCCGACACCGGCGTTGCCGAAGGTGTGGATCGCCGGGGAGGCATAAGCGGAAACATCGAGCCAGGCATTGCCCGGGCCCACGATGTGCTGATTGTTGGGAGTGCCGATCACGTTGGGACGGTCGCTGCGCGCGCCCGTACCGGAAGGATCGGTGGCCAGTTTGATGGTAAGCGGGAAGCCGGTGTGCGCGGTATAGATGCCGCCCACTTTCCAGCCGCCGACGAGCGCATCCACCGGCTTGCTCCAATTCGAGCCCATCTTGCGGCCGCGGCCGAAAGGCAGGTCATATACGAACGACGGAACGAAGTTGAACTTCTCGTCGAAGTAGGTGGGACCGAATTCCGACTGTTGATTGAACAGGTTCTGCCAGTAAGCCGACTGGCTGCCCGCCTGGCCGCCCTGGCCGTAGTAGCCGATGGAATCGGACATACCGCGCGAGTAGGTGAAGGCCACCTGGTATTCCAGACCCATGCTGTAGCGCTTCCGCAGAGTGGTCTGCAGCGCATTGTACTTCTGCTTGGCGCAGGAGCAGGTACCCGAAATCTGGCCGATTTGCGAACGCAGCGACGACAGGTAGGGGCCCTGCACTACGTTGCCGTCGATGATTTGATTCTGGAAGTACGGCATGGCCACCATCAGGTGCGTGCCGTGCTGTCCGACATAACCCACCGTGAGGACGTTGCCGCCCTTGATCTCATACTCCGCAGTGACGTTCCACTGCTGGACGACCGCAGGACGAACGTTCGGATCCCACAAGCGAATGGTCGCGCTGGCGAAGGGGTTCTTGGCGCTGACCGTCGACAAGCCTTGGTCGAGCGTGGTGCCTGGCAGTTGGTAAGCCGCGCCAGCGATGTTGTAGTTGTTCTCAAATTCCTGTTCCAGGGGCGGGTTGAGCGGCAGGCGAAGGTTCGTGCCGGTGCCTTCCAGGTAGGAAGACATGGTGAACGATCCGCGGACGACCATCTTCTTGGCAAGGATATCGGGCGTATAGGCGAAGCCCACGCGCGGCTGGAAATCCTTCTTGAAGGTGTTGTACAGCGCGCGGCAATTGTCGTAGGGGCAGGGTTTGCCGGCGTCATATTCGGTTCCCGTGTACATGCCGAAGTTGGTTTGGCGATCCTTCACTTCAATCCACGGCGTGTGGTATTCCCAACGCAGGCCGAGGTTCAGCGTGAGGCTATTGGAAACGCGCCAGTCATCCTGGAAATACAGGCCCCAGATGGTGGAGCGCTGTCCCCAGGTTCCGGCTTGCAATCCGCGGCCTTCGTCATCGGGAAGCCCGAGCATGAAGTCTGCTTCGCCGATGGTGGGAGTCGGATTCAGCGCGTTCTGTCCGGTAAATCGGCCGTTGAACGCGATGAAACCGGTGCGGCCGTTGTTGCCCGCGTAGAACACGTTGATCCATTCGCGAAGGGCCTGTCCGCCCATCTTCATCATGTGCCGTCCGCGAATCAGGGTCACGTTGTCGGCATAGTGGAAGGTGGTGTTGGCAAACACTTGCTGCGGGCCCACGTTCGCGTTGCCGAGACCGCTGATGTAGTTGAAGCCCTGGAGGCTGAGCAGGCCGGTGGGGACTCCCTGAATCCCGACGGTGGTCGCAATATTGCCCAAGCCCTTATCGGCGCCGCCATTGTCGAGCAGCGTATTGTTGACGCCAAACCGTGCTTCGTTGACGACTCGCGGGCTGAAGGTGTGAGTCCAGTTGATCACCTCGTTCTGGAACGGCGAGAGATTGAAGCTGTTGTAGAACAGCGGGAAGGTATTCACGCCCGGGTTGTTCTGCATGCCATGGGAGTAGCGGAAGCTCGCGTAATCGTTATCGCGGGGCTTCCAGTCCAGCTTGAAGTCGCCCTGGTCGGAGGTGATGTAGCTCGCGCTCCCATACGTGTAGTTGGGAGTCGTGATGGTAGAACCGGTAGGCTGCGGATAGTAAGCGGGGTTGTTCAGCAGCTTGACGGCTGCGGGGCTCAGCAGGCTTTGCGGGATGATGTTGCCCGCGAAAGGAGCGCGGTTGCCGCTGGCGTCCACCGAAAAGGGATTGTAAAGCTGAATCACCTTGCCCACGGTGTTCGGGCCGGTAGTGCTAAGCAAAGACGAGAAATCGCCGTTGCGCCATGCCGTTGGCATCAAAGTGGCCGAACTCAGAGTCGTCGGAGTGGCCTGGCGCAATCCCTGGTAGTCGGCAAAGAAGAAGAGTTTGTCTTTGACGATGCGTCCGCCGCCAGTGCCGCCGAACTGGTTCCAGCGGAGCGGTGTGCGCGGCAGGTTTTGCCAGTTGCGGCCCCAGTTCCCCGCATTGAGCTGATCGTTGCGGAAATACTCGAAGACATCGCCGTGGAACGCGTTGGTCCCCGACTTGATTACGACGTTGACGATTCCGCCTTGGAAATTGCCGAATTCGGCTGAGGCGTTGTTGGTGATCAGCTTGAACTCTTCGATCGCATCGGGATTCGGCTGATACGAGACCAGATTATCCGATGTGAAGTTGTTGTCGACACCATCGAGCAGGAAGTTGTTGGATTCCTCGCGGTTGCCGTTCACATACGGTCGGCCGCCGCCAGTGGTGCGCAAGCCATTGTTGAAGCTCGCTGGGTCGGGTGTGGTCACGCCCGCAGTCAGGAGCGTGAGAGCAACCGGGTTGCGGCTGATGAGTGGGGTGTTTTCGATGGTTTGCGAAGCAATCACCGCGCCGACTTGTGTGGTGTCGGTCTGGAGAACTGGAGCTTCGCCGGTAACCGTGACCGTCTCCTGCACCGCGCCCACTTGCATGGCGACGTCCAAGCGGGCTCTTTGGTTGACTTCGAGTGTGAATTCCGAATTCAGATAGGCCTTGAAGCCAGTGGCTTCTACCTTGAGTTCGTAACGGCCGATCGGAATGCGGGGGAACGCATATATCCCATCATCGTTCGTCTTGGTCACCCATGGTGTTTGGCGATCCAGATCCTTGGCGGTAACTGTGGCGCCCACGATCGAGCTGCCCGATGGGTCGGTGACACGGCCCGTGATACCTGCGCTGACTTCCTGGGACATCAGTGGCAAGGTCCCAAGGCCGGCCAATGCGGACAACAGAAGCAATTTCTTCATCATCAAAGCCCCCTATTTATTTTCCGTACTGGAGCGGATTATATCAGGATAAAAGGTCAAATGTAACCGAAATTTGACAATGCTCTGCGGGAATTTAAGTGTAACAGGTGAAAGGACTTGGGCAACGTGAGCGGCTCCCGTTTTTCACAGAATTTCTACGGTTTTCGGTAGCGTGGAGAGGCTCGCATCGCGCTGCGGCAACCCGGTTTGACGCGGGCAAAACCTTTGGGATACACTCAGGCCCGTGGATAGACGACTCTTCCTGCACGTCGCGGCGGCAGCACCTATGCTCGCAATGCCCGCTGACGAGCCAGTATACAAAGTAGTCACGCATTTCCAACCGGCTGCCGTACCAGGCATGCCCGGCGCGTATCCGGGCCAGATGGTTCGGGTTCACGCCGAGCGATCCGTGGACGTTCAATCGGGGCAGGCTGACAAAGCGATTGTCAAGGAGATGCTGGCGCGCGGAATCACGGGGTTGACCGGCGATTCGCGCGTGGAAGACGCTTGGGCGCGATTCATTTCGCCGAAAGATGTGGTGGGCATCAAGGTAAATTGCTCGGGAGCGCCGCGCATCTGCTCGTCTCCCGAGATTGTGGCGGGCATCGCGGAGAATCTGGTCGCCATCGGCGTGCCAGCAAAACAGATCTGGGTGTACGAGCGCTTCGACAACCAGTTGCGGAGCGTTGGGTATGGGAAGTCTCTTCCGGCGGGAGTGAATATCGCCGCGGCGGAGGCCAATCGCGGCTCTGTGCTTGGTTATGATCCGCACACTTACGTGGAGACCAGCTTCTTCGGTGAAGAAGACACGCGCTCGAATCTGGTACGTATGGTGGCCGATACCTTCACCAAGATCGTTAACGTCCCGGTGACGAAGGAGCACCAGGCCGCGGGCGTCACCGGCGCACTGAAAAACATTGCGTACGGTAATTTTTCCAATGTAGACCGATCGCACCGATTCGAAAAAACCAACACCAAAACATTCATAGGCACCTTGGCAGCGACCGAGCCGGTGCGCTCGCGAGTGGTGTTGAATGTGATGGACGGCTTGCACGGAGTCTGGCATGCCGGCCCGTTCAGCGAGAATCCGCGCTTCCGTTTCTACCCCAAACAGATCTGGTTCGGCACCGATCCGGTGACGATGGATCACCAGCTATTGGATCTGATCGAGGAGAAGCGCAAGGAGGAAGGCGCCAACTCGCTCTTCGACCGTTCGAAGGAACACCTGGGCGACAATCGGGACCCAAACAAGAATCGGTTTTTGCGGGAGCCCGGGCACATCGAGTACGCCTCCAAATTGGGGCTGGGCATCTTCGACAGCGCGAAGATCCACGTCAAGAGGATCGAACTGTAATGCTGTTTCTGGCGGCGGCTTTACCTGTGCTGTTCTGGAGCGCCGCTCCGGACACGGCCCCGGCGCTGAAGGATGCCGGAATCACGCACATTGCGGTGCCGGCCTCGCGGGCCGAATCGTGGAAGAGCGTCGCGGGCCTGACCGTTGAGACGGCGGATCCGCAGAAGGCGGTGAAACTGGAATCGCCGGGTGTGGAGTATCGCGCGGACCAGGCGTCGGCATCGCGCGCGCCGTGGCTCGATTCGAATGGCTGGCAGTTTCTGCGGCAGCCGCAGGGGCGATTCTATTACGACGTAAAGGGAGGCGCTGCGGCGCTTGCTGCAGCGGAAGCCTTCAGTTATGGGGTGACGGCGTGGGTGTCGACGGACAATGCCGGGCTCAAGCCCTTGGCTCAGATGCTGGAGTTTTTGCGGGGAGTGCAGGGCGAGCCGATGCCGCCGGTCGCGGACATCGGGCTAATCGATGATGGAACGGACGTGACCGCGGAGGTGATGAACCTGATGCTGCGGCACAATCTGCTGTTCCGGGTGGTCTCCGCGCCGGATTCCCACTTGAAGTTGAATGTGCGCATCGGGTCGAAAGAGTATCCGGCCGCGGACGCGCAGGACCCCGGTGCGATGGCGCAGATCATTCGCGGCAATCTCACGGACGAGAAGCGCTCGCTGCGAATTTACGGCAGTCCCGTGGTGATCGGGCGGCTCACCGGTTCGAACGGCCATGTGCGCGTGCAGTTGCTGAATTACTCCGGAGCGACACGCAAGGTGGATGGGCTGCGCGTGCGGGTTTTGGGGAGCTATCCGATGCACCATGCCGCAGCGGCGGGCTCCTCACCGGAACTTCAGGACTATACGGTGGAGAAGGACGCGACCGAGTTCACTCTGCCCGAATTGAAGACCTTTGCGGTAATCGATCTTTCGAGGTGACCATGAGAGCTACCCGAATCGCCGCGTCTCTTTTACTGGTTATGACGCCTTTTGCCTTTGGCCAGCCGAAATATGACCTGTTGCTGCAGGGCGGGCACGTGATCGATCCCAAAAATGGAATCAGCGCGGTCCGCGATGTCGCGATCAAAGATGGAGCCATCGCCGCCGTGGGGCAGCGCTTGAATGCGGCGGACGCGTTGAAGACGGTGGACGTCTCGGGGCTTTACGTGACACCGGGACTTGTGGACATTCATGTCCACGTATTCGCGGGCACGGGCGAGCGCGCGTCCTATGCGGGCGATAACAGCTTGTACCCGGACGGTTACACGTTCCGCGTGGGTGTGACGACGGTGGCGGACGCCGGCTGTGCGGGCTGGCGCAACTTCGAAGCGTTCAAGGAACACGTGATCGATCGCGCCAAGACGCGGGTGTTCGCGTTCCTCAATATCGTGGGCAACGGCATGCGGGGCGGGAAGTATGAGAACGATCTCGCGGACATGGAAGCGGCGCCCGCGGCGGAGATGGCCAAGAAGTACAAGGGCCTGATCGTGGGAATCAAGACGGCACACTACACAGGGCCGGAGTGGACGCCGGTGGAGCACGCAGTGCAGGCGGGCACGATGGCGAATATTCCGGTGATGGTGGATTTTGGCACAGACCATCCGGAGCGTCCCCTGGCCGATCTGGTGACGAAGAAACTGCGCCCCGGCGATATCTACACGCACTGCTACTCGGGCCTGCGGCATGAGTTGGACGATACGGGGCATGTCAATCCGGGGATGATCGCGGGTCGCGAACGCGGCGTGATTTTCGATGTGGGGCACGGCGGAGGGAGCTTCGCGTGGCGGATTGCGGTGCCGGCGATGCAGCAGAAGTTCTATCCCGATTCGATCTCGACGGACCTGCACATCGGCAGCATGAACTCCGGCATGAAAGACATGCTGAATGTCATGGACAAGTTCCTGGCGATGGGGATGAAGCTGGATGACGTGATCGTGCGGTCGACGTGGAATCCGGCGAAGGAGATTCATCATGAGGAACTGGGGAATCTGTCGGTAGGATCGATTGCGGATGTCACGGTGTTGCGCGTGGAAAACGGCAAGTTCGGATTTACGGACATGTACGGGGCACGGCTGTCAGGCACGCAGAAGCTGAGCTGCGAGCTGACGGTCCACAACGGGAAGGTGGTCTACGATTTGAATGGGATCACGCGTCCCGAGTGGACGACGCTGCCCGCGGGATATCGGGAGACGGGCGATGCGGCATGGGACGCGGTGACTCCCGCACGTCGAGGCGGACGGGCGGCGGAGAAGAAGTAAGCGACGTGGCGCAGAGACTCTTCTCTGCCGTCTCGACACTACTGTCGAGACTTTTCGGAGCGCGGCGAAGCTATTGGAGGCGAGTTTCGTGGGCCCGCGAAAAGCGTCGAGATGAGTCTCGACGCGGCAAACAGGAGTGTTTGCGCCACGTCAGCGCTGGTAGCTTCGCGCCAGCTCCATGTAGACGCCTAAGTCGCGATCGAGGTCTGACTGAGTGCCGTCGAAATAGAAGTTACGAATCGGAATGCCGCCTAAGTCGCGACTGATGCGCGGGTAGATGGCCTCACACACGATTCCATTCATACAAGTGAACGGACTGATATCAATGATCCCCGCCGCACCCTTTTTCGCCAGATAGACTACCTTGCCGACATTCAGTACCATCTCGCCGAAGGCGCCTTCGCGCGGCAGATAGGGGCGCGCGCATTCGAGGACCTCGTAGATATCGGGCTCCTCGCGGCCGGCGAAGTCCTGCTCAAAAGGCTCCAGGAGCACGTGCTCGTCGTGCTTCTGGACGCGCTTTCGGATCCAGGCGCCGAGAGCTTCAGCCGTCCAGATCCGGCCCTCCAGCTTGAGCTTGCGGAAGTGCTCGGAATTGGTGTACCAGATCCACTCCACCAGGTCGGAAAGCCACGCCTCGGCGCCGTAGCCTTCCAGCGAGCGAATCAGATTCTCATTCGAGAAGGTGTTCAGCCGGCAGAAGATCTCGCCGACGATGCCGATGAGAGGCAAGGTGCGCGTGCGGACGCTCCACGCGGCGCGGAGTTTGCGAAAGCGATCGCGGCATCGCACCATGCACGCGGTCAGCGCGCGCAGTTGCGGGCCAGGTTCCGGCGGAATCGCTTCGAGCGTGCTGCAAAGATCTGCCAGCCCCTCCTCGTACACTGCCTCGGTATCGCCGCGCCGCTCTTCGTAAGGGCGATTCATGAGCAGCAGCTTCCCGAGCAAGTCGGCGCAGAGGAGCGCACGCCAGCCGGTGCGCACGAAGACTCCGGCCAGGGTTCCGAGGCCGTCATAGGCGTTCTGGCTGGTGGGCGAGAGGATCTCCACCGAACTGTAGCCATTGGCATTCAGCACCTGGCGCAGATAGGGAGCATATTGGCCGAAGCGGCAGGGCCCTTGCGCTGTCGGCATGAAGAACGCGACGCGCTCTGGGTCGGTGCCGGGCGTCTCCAGCACCTTCATGAAGTCCCCCACGGTCACCTTAGCCGGGTAGCATTCGTCGCCCGAGGTATAGTGCGCGCCGAGCTCCCGCGTACGGCCGTCCGAAGGAGGCGTGGGCTCGGCATCCAGACCGATGGCGCGCAGGGCCGAGGCAAAGGCGCGCGCGCTGCCATACGCCATCGGCGGAATGTAGATGCGCTTGCCCTTTATTGCAGGAGCGGTACCGTCTCCGCTGACGATTGGTAGCATCGCAGAATTCCTTTGCTGTCGAGATACGCTTCCGCGCGCGTCATGTAGCCGGCATCGTTGCCGTGACCATCGAATTGCAGGATCAGTAGCGGTGCGCCGGCGGCTTCACGGGCGAAGTGCTTAATGTAGGAATCTGGACCGCACTTGAAGTTGGTGATATAGACCAGGTGCAGATTCGAACGCCCGGCGGCCACCCGCGCCGCCTCCAGAATCTTGCGGCCGGAGATCCAGAACATGTTGGCGTGCAGGTCGTCAACGGACTCGCGGCCGGTCACCAGGAAATCGAGCGGGATCACGTTGGCGCCGTAACGGTGGCGGAGTTTACGTGGGATGTCGCAGTTCACGCCGCGGTCGTAGATGTTGTAGCCGCGGCCCACCAGCACCAGCCCAGGCTGGCCCGTTTGGTCGAGCACAGCCAGAGCCTCACGGCCCTTGGCAAGCAGTTGATTCTGGAACTCGCGCTGCGCGGCATAGGCAGCGTCCACAGCGGCATCGCTGGCACGTCGCTTCACACCGATGCGCCGCACGCATTCGGCCAAGCCCTTCTTCACTTGCGGCGGGCCGAGGTGGAAGTGCAGGGTCGGGATGAGGAACTTGTGCTGGTGCTGCTCCAATGCGGGCACGGAGCGCAGCACCCACGGCAAGGTCTGATTCCACGGGCAGTAGTGCGAGGCGCAGGGTCCACCGTCCGTTTCGGCGTCCGCGATATTGGGGAGCAGGATGTAGTCGACGCCCGAATCGAGCAGGGCTTTCACGTGCCCATGGGCCACCTGGATGGGGTAACACGGTTCGGCAACGGCGAGTTCGATTCCAGCAGCCGAAATGTGCGGGTCGGTGACGGGAGAGAGGACGGTCTCGATGCCCAACTCCGCGAAATAGCGCCGCCAGAAGGGAAGCTGCTCAAGCATCGACATGGCGCGGGGAAGACCTACGAGCAGGGGTTGGGGGCCTAAAGGCAGGGGTTGGGGCTTCGGCGGACTGCACTGCTCCAGCAATCGATCTCGATACGCGAAGAGATCTTCGATTACCGGCTTGCGGCCTGTGGGGGAGGGTTTGCGGAATTTGTCGGAGCATTTGTCCCCCCAGTAGCTTTTTTGGCCTTCGATCACGAATTCTTTCATGTCGCAGAGGTTGGAGCATGCCTTGCACACGAAGTCGCGAGTGGAGAGTTGCAGTTGGTCGAGGTGGTAGCCGCGGAAGCGGGTGGCGGCGCCGGTGGCCTCGCGCCACTGGCGGGCAATCAACGCCATGCCGATCGCGCCCATTACGCCGTTATACGGAGGCACTGTGATCTTCTTGCCTAGCAGGCTTGCGAAGGCCGCTGTGACGGCGTCGTTGTAGGCAGTGCCGCCCTGAAAGTAGATGACGTTCCCGATCTTGCGGCGCCGCACCACGCGATTCAGATAGTTCAGCGCGATGGAGTATGCCAGGCCGGCCACCAGGTTTGGCACCGTCTCGCCTTTGTGCAGCCAGCCACTGACATCCCGCTCCATGAAGACCGTACACCGCTCGCCTAAACGTGTGGGACTGGGGGCACCTAGGGCGAGTTTGGCAAATTCGCCCTTGATGCCGATGCCTAATTTCTCCGCCTGCTCCTCGAGGAAGGAGCCCGTGCCGGCGGCGCAGGCCTCGTTCATCGCGAAATCCACGACAATGCCGTTTTCGATGGAGATGAACTTGGAGTCCTGGCCGCCGATCTCGAAAATGGTGTCGACCGGTTCACCGCCCAGCGTTCGGCTGATGTGAATGGCGCCGGTCTTGTGCGCGGTGATCTCGTCGTTCACCACGTCGGCGCCGGCGAATTCGGCGATCAGCTCGCGGCCGGAGCCGGTGGTGCCCGCACCCATGATTCGCAGGCGTTTTCCCCAGACTCGCTCCAGTTCGGAGAGGCCCTGCTGCACCGCTTCGATGGGCCGTCCCGCCGTGCGGAGGTAGATATCGTGGATGACGGTGCCGAACTCGTCAATTGCCACTACATTAGTGGAAACGGAACCGATATCGAGCCCGAGATATGCCGGAATGACCTCGCCACCGTGGGGTGGCACGTACGTGCCAACACGATCGCGCAACTGGACGACATGCTCGCTGGAAAGCGGGCGGGTGTCCTGGACTTTCTCTTCGGTATCGTGCTGGCGCAGGCGGTGGATCTCGAGGATGGAGCGCTTGCGTGGCTCGTCTGCCTCCAGCATCGCCGTGCCAATGGCGCCCGCCCACGCGTATTCCTGCGGTACGAGCAGATCGCTTTCCGAAAGAGAGAAGGCTTCGCGCAGCGCAGCCGTCACCCCGGCATTCTGCGAGACCGCGCCAATCAACGCGACCGGGGTCGCGACCGGTCTGCCCTTTACGATGGAGCTCTTGAAATTGCGCGCCACGGCATCACACAGGCCGCGCAGAATCTCGGCGGGAGAATAGCCTTTCTGCTGGGCGTGAATCATGTCGCTTTTGGCGAACACGGAGCAGCGCCCCGCGATGCGCGCCCCGCAACCGGCCTCGCACACCACTCCGCCGACCTCCTCGACGGAGTACTGCATGCGCAGCGCCTGCTGGTCGAGGAACGAGCCAGTGCCGGCGGCGCACTCTCCCGAGCGATCGTAGTCGACGATGCGGCCTTTCTCGAGCCGGATGTACTTGGAACTCTCGCCGCCGATCTCGAAGACGGTGCTGGTTTGCGGATAAAAGGTGCCTATCATACGGGCGATGGCCTTGAATTCGTTTTCGAAGAAAAGGCCCAGCACTTTGGCAATGGTGCGGCTGCCGGAGCCGGTCAGGCGGATTCCTTCGACGCGGTCTTCAGGGACGATCTCGTAGATGTCCTGCAGCAGGTCGTAGGTCGATTGGATGGGGCTGCCGGCTATGCGCCGGTAGTCGGAGAGCAGAAGAGGCTGCTCACGGAACGAGGTCAGTTGGAACTCCGGATGGGCCGTGCAAAGGCCTTCCAGCATGGCGCGGTCCGGCGGCTTGCCGAGTGCGGCCAGTTTGAGACTGATGGCCCCGATGTCCAAGCCGATATTGATACCCATTTGTCCTATGTTGCCGCAGGTTGACGGAAATGTACAAGCAAAGAAGATCTGAATTAGCTTAAATGCGTGCCGACTGGATCAGGTGCGGGGTTGAGTTGCGCCAGCAAGGCGTGGCGCAAACACTCTGTTTGCGCCACTTCTAGTCGGCACGCAAGGCAATCATGGGATCGATCCGTGAGGCGCGGCGAGCGGGAATGTATCCGGCCAGCACCGCGACCGTGATCAATAGCGCCGCCATCGCCAGGAACGTCAGCGGATCGCTTGCGCTCACTCCGAACAGGAGGCTGCCGATGGCAGAGGCAAGAATGCGCGAAGCAATCAGACCCAACACCATGCCCAAGCCCGCCAGACTCAGCGTCTGGAGCACGATGCGGCCTTGCAAATCACGCGCGGAAGCCCCCAGCGCCATGCGAATGCCGATCTCCTGCACGCGCTGATTCACCGAATACGAGATTACGGCGTAGATCCCCAACGACGCCAGGATCAGCGCGAAACCCGCGAACCCACCCAACAGGAATACCAGAAAGCGCCGCGGCGATACTGCTTTGTCCACCAACTCCTGGAGTTTGCGGAACTGAGTGCCGGCGAGGTTCGGATCGATGGGCCGCAGAGCGGCGCGAACCGCCGTGGCCAGTCCATCGGGCGGAAGTGCGGAGCGCACCACCAGGTCAACTTCTGCATAATCGCCGGTCTGGAGCATCGGTATGTACAGTTCGCCTCCTCCCTTCTCCTCCAACGCGGCGTACCGCACGTCACCGACAACACCCACTATGCGCCTGCCGCCATCCTGGCTCAGGATCTGTCCCACGGCATTCTGGCCCGGCCATATTGTGCGCGCCAACGATTCGTTAATGATGGCCACCTTTTCGCCGGTGGCCGTATCGTGATCCGTGAAGGCGCGGCCGGAAATCACGGGAACGCCCGTAGCCTCCAGATAGCCGTCGGTCACGATGCGAATGTGGGCCTCGGGGCTATAGTCTTTTGAGTAAATCTGCCCTTTACCTAAGACCCCCCAACTGCGGTCGCCGCCGAGGGGTAGCACATCCGTCAGTCCCGCGGCCGAGACTCCGGGAATCGAACGGACGCGGGTGAGGGCATCCTGGAAGTAGGCGTTCTGCTGGGCGAAGCTGTTGAAGTGCGTGCTTGGGTCGATGCGGAGTGCGGAGGCATGCTCCGGATGGTAGCCGAGATTGACGTCGAGCACGCGCAGAAAGCTGCGAATGAGGAGTCCCGCGCCCACCAGCAGCAGGCACGCGACGGCGACCTCCGAGACCACGAGCGCATTGCGGATCCACGCATGTCGGCGGCTCCCGCTAGACCCCCGGGAGTTGTCTTTCAGCGCCCCCTGGACTGCCGACGAGGGCACTTGTATCGCGGGCAGAATCCCGAAAAGGATGCCGGTCAGTATCGCGGTGAGCAGTGTGAATCCCAACGCGGTCCTGTCGATCCGCACACTCGCGAGCAGGGGAATCCGAAATGCGTCGAGATGGGCCATGGCGCGCGTGCCGCCGAAGGCCAGAATCAGACCCAGCGTGGCTCCGCACATGGCAAGGGTCACGCTTTCAGTTAGCAACTGACGGAGCAGCCGATGGCGTCCTGCGCCGAGCGCGGCGCGTACCGCCATCTCCTTTTGGCGCGACGCCATGCGCGAGAGTTGCAGATTGGAGAGATTGGCGCAGACGATGAGCATCACGGCGCCGACTGCGCTCGCGAGCACCAGGAGGGATGGACGCACCCGCCCGCTGACGTGTTGATCGAGCAGAGTGAGACCGGGTCCGATGCTGTTCCACTTCGGGTGCTCGGCTTCCTGTTGGCTGGCCAGCGCGGTGAACTCGGCTTGTGCGCCAGAGACTGTCACCCCAGGCTTCAGGCGCCCGACTACCGCCATGGTATTGCCCCGCCGGTGCGTACCCTCGGTGAGCGGCCAGGGAATGAAGAGGTCGGCCGACGATCCGGGTGCGAAGACGCTGGCAAAGTCAAAGGAGGGTGGCAGAACGCCGATCACGGTGACGGGTGCACCGTTGATCATGATCTTGCTGCCGAGAAGATCGCGGTCGGAAGCGAAGCGCCTCTGCCAAAATCCGTAACTGAGGACGGCGACGGGGGGCATTGTGAATACACCCAGGCACTCTTCGGGGGTAAACGATCTGCCGATCATCGGCTGCACGCCCAGCAGCGGAAAGAAATTCTGCGTGACCGCAATACTGGTGAGACGTTCCGGTTCGCCGCTGCCGGTGAGTTTGCTGTCTCCAACACCGTAGAAGTTGTACCATCCGGCGAGGTCGGCGAATGAGGTGTTGTGTTCTCGCAGTTCCCGAAAATGGCCCACCTGAATGCTATATTCGGTGCTACCCCGGCCCCGATTCATGATCCAGACCAGCCGTCCCGGGTCGCGGAAAGGCAGGGGGCGAAGCACCAGTGCGTTTACGACGCTGAAGATGGTGGAACTGGCGCCGATGCCCAGGCCGGCGATCAACACTACGAATGCGGTGAAACCGGCATCGCGGCGCATACCGCGAAAGGCGTAGCGCAAATCTTGCCCGAGATCGCTGATCCAGCGGGCGATCCAGGTGCCTCGGGATTCTTCGGATTTCTGTGTCATATTGCCAAACTTTCTTTGCGCGGCCAGGCGCGCTTCGTACTCCGGCACACCTTCCGCCGCCAGGTCGGCCGCGATCGAGCCGATGTGAAACTCCATCTCCTCGCGGAGCAGGCGTTGCCGTTCGCTATGTTCCAGCCAGTAGCGCAGGCGCCGCCGCATGCGTTTCAGACGGTGCATGTCAGGCGATTCCCATAATGCGCGCGATCGCGCCGGTCACCTGGCGATAGCGCGCGGTTTCGGTGTTGAGCTGTTTCCGGCCGTCGGGCGTGAGCTTGTAGAAGCGCGCGCGCCGATTGTTCGCGGAAAGTCCCCAAGTGCCTTCGATCCAGCCATTCAGTTCCAGACGCTGCAGGGCAGGATAGAGCGAACCTTCCTCCACCCGTAGAAGGTCTTCGGAGAGCTGCTGGATGAGCTGTGCGATGGCATACCCATGGAGATGGCCCATGGTAAGGATCTTGAGCACCAACATGTCCAGAGTCCCTGGCATGAGATCGGCCTTGGCCTTGTCGTTTCCCATAGACTGTCTGATTATCAGACGGCAAATACCTTCGGTGGTTAGGCAAAAAAATGGACAGGAGTGGTCCTTTCATTCGTGTGTGACCCACAACGCGATATCCTCTCGGTAGACCGCGTAGGACGGAGCGGACCATGGAGGAATTGGGGATATGAAGCGCGTAGAAGCCGTAATTTTTGATTGGGCAGGTACCACCGTCGATCACGGATCGCTCGCGCCGGTACGCGCCGTTACCGCGATGTTTGCGCGGCACGGCATCCACGTGAGCGACAGCGATGCGCGGCGGGACATGGGCTTGTTCAAGAAAGACCACATTCGCCGAATCCTGGCGATGGGATATGTGGAGGCCGCCTGGAAGGCGAGCCATTCCGCTCCGCCTACGGAAAATGACGTCGAGGCTCTCTTCGCGGAATTCGCCACGATGCAAATGGACATCCTGGAGGAATACTCGGGGATGATCGGCGGCGCCCCCGCTGCAGCCGGCCGTCTGCGGAGCCGCGGAATCAAGATCGGATCGACCACCGGCTACACGCGGCCGATGTTGGATCGTCTGCTGATCCACTCCGCCGCGGAGGGTTACGCGCCCGACCTTTCCTTGTGCCCCGACGATCTGGGCGGCGGGCGTCCTTACCCGTGGATGTGTCTTCGAATCGCGATCGAGTTCCGTTTGACCTCGACTGCGGCAGCCGTCAAGGTTGGCGATACCGTGAGCGATATTCAGGAAGGTCTAAACGCCGGGATGTGGACGGTGGGCGTTTCGCTGACAGGAAACGAAGTCGGGATGAGCGCCGCGGACGTAGCCGCTCTGACGGATGAGGAACGAACACGGCGGGCGAAAACGGCAGGCAACACTCTGCGAAACGCCGGAGCCCATTACGTCGTGGAGAGTGTGGCGGATCTGGATCCGGTCCTCGCCAGCATCGGGGAACGGCTCGCCGCCGGAGAACGTCCGTAACGCAATACTACGATTGACCTGGGCCGAAGGTCAGGGTGCTGGCTTGGCCGTAGTAGGCGTCGGGACCGTGTTTCCGGAAATGATGTTTCTTGAGCAGCGCATCCGAAATCGGCTCGGCATCAGGATTGATCGTGACGGTCTGCCAGGCCATGGCGGCGACTTCTTCGAGAATCACCGCGAGGTGCGCAGCATCGCCCACCGTCTTGGCCCAGCAGAACGGCGCATGGCCTGCAACCAGGACAGCCGGAGAGTGTAGCGGGTGGTGCCCTTCGAGTCGACGAATGATGGCTACACCGGTGTTGGCTTCGTAGTCGGTTTCGATCTCCTGCGGCGTCAGTGGCGGGGTCACGGGAATCGCGCCATTGAAGTAGTCCGCGTGTGTAGTACCGAAGCACGGGATCTCGCGGCGCGCCTGCGCCCAGGCGGTGGCGTGACGGGAATGCGTATGAACCACGCCACCGATGGACGGAAAGGCTCGGTACAGCGCCACGTGGGTGGCCAGGTCGGAAGACGGGCGGAGTTTGCCTTCGACGATGTTGCCGTCGAGATCGGTGATGACCATGTCGGTGGCGGACATCCTGTCGTAAGGCACGCCGCTGGGCTTGATCACGACCAGCCCTTCCTCGCGGGAAAGACCACTGGCGTTTCCGAATGTGTAGATGACCAGCCCGCGACGGACCAGTTCCAGGTTGGCTTCCAAGACTTCAGTTCGCAGCGCTTCCAGCACTCTTTCCTCCTCGGGCGCGAGTCGCAATGCGCCGCAACTCGGGCAAAACTTCCCCAATCTCTACGGCTCCCGGCCCGCGCTCGCCAAACGCGAAATACAGCTTGCGGTACAACCCGTATAGCTCCTGGTAAGTGGCGGCATGCGCGGGCTCCGGCTCGATGATGGCAAAGTCGGCGCAGAGCGCGTTTTGCGCCTCCTCCACGGTTCCGAAGGTCCCCGCCGCCAGGAACGCGAAGATCGCCGACCCCAGGCTGGTGACATCGCCTTTGGGAACCAGGATCGGCTTGCCGAGCACATTGGCATAGACTTGGTTGAGAACCGGATTTTTCTGCGGGATGCCGCCGCCATTGATGATCCGGTGGACGGGCACGCCATATTCCTCCATGCGCTCCAGAATCACGCGCGTGTGGAAAGCGGTGCCTTCAATCGCGGCGAAGAGTTCGTCCTGGGCGGTGTGGGTCAACCGCCAGCCCAAGGTGACGCCGCTGAGTTCGGGATTCACCAGCACGGTGCGGTCGCCGTTGTCCCAGGTGAGGCGCAGCAGGCCGGTCTCGCCACCGTGATAAGTTTCCAGGCCGCGCGAAAGTTCGGCTACGGTGGTGCCGGCGCGACGCGCAATCGCTTCGAAAATGTCGCCGGTCGCAGAGAGTCCCGCCTCGATGCCGGTGCACCGCGGGTCGACCGACCCTTGCACGACGCCACACACTCCGGGGATCAGGCCCGGTTTCTGGCTGATCGCGATGATGCAGGTGGAAGTGCCCACCACGTTGACCACATCGCCGAGACGAACGCCCGCGCCGATGGCGTCCCAGTGGGCATCGAAGGCGCCCACGGGAATCGGGATTCCGGGGCGGAGTCCGAGTTTCTCAGCCCATTCCGGCGTGAGATGGCCGGCGATGCGATCGGAGGTCTCGTAGCGGCCCGCGAGCTGCGAGCGGACACCGGCGAGGACCGGGTCAACTGCGGTGAGAAACTCCTCGGAAGGCAGGCCGCCGAGACTGTCGTTCCACATCCATTTGTGCCCCATGGCGCAGACACTACGCGGCACCAGCGCCGGGTCGTGAATTCCGCAGAGCACTGCCGCCACCATATCGCAGTGCTCCAGCGCCGTGGCGAAGCGCGCACGCTGTTGGGGATTGTGACGGAGCCAGTGCAGCAATTTGGCGAAGCCCCATTCGGAGGAGTAGGTGCCGCCGCACCAATCGATGGCTTCGAGTTTGTGCGCGTGCGCTGCAGCGGTGATCTCGCCGGCCTCCTGCCAGGAGCGATGGTCGCACCAGAGGTAGTAGTCGTCGAGGGGCTCCAGGTTGGAGTCTACCGGGATGACGCTGGAGCCGGTGGTGTCGAGGGCAATGGCCTCAATGGAGGCACCCTCGACTCGCGCCTGGAGGATAGCCTTGCGCATGGCCTCGGCTAGCGCTCGCATATGGTCGGCGTGGCTTTGAGTGGCGTAGTCGGGATCATCTTTTTTGCGATGCAGCGCGTACTCGCCGACGCCGGTGCCGAGGCGGCCCTTGGTGCTATCGAAGATGGATGCTCGAACGCTGAGCGTTCCGAAGTCAACGCCTGCAACGATACTCATAAGAACTCCTGTTCAGGAAGGCCGGGCAGAAAAAAGGGGCCAGGGGCCCGAAAGAAGGGGCCAGGGGCCGGGGGCCGGGGGTCAGGGAATCTGCACTGCGGACTCTGCGGACAAAACGCGGACTCTGCGGAAAAAACGTGGGAGCGGGCTTACGACCGCAGAGAAAACAGCCCGGACGACAGGGACGACCTATCCCCGGCCCCCGGCCCCTGGCCCCTGGCCTCCGCTTATGGGGACGGCAGGGACTTATCCCCGGCCCCCGGCCCCTGGCCCCCGGCCCCCTTCTTCCGGCCGCTGGCCCGAGATTACTGGTGCTGATGCACATGCCAACCGAGATACCGTGATGCGGCCTCGCGGACCGCGGCGGAAACTGGCGCGAGATTGGCGGCCACATGGTGTTCGAATCCGTGTTCGCAGATGTAGCGCAACAATCCTTGCAGATTCCCGATGCGGACCACGCCCGCGCCGCCGAAGGTGTCGAGCGGGTCGTCCGTAAATTCGCCTTCGCCAACGTAGCCCGCGATTTTGCCTTCTCGATCGATGGTCGAGAATCGCGCGAAACTCATGGCGCCGGGCTTCACCAGGCCGACGCAAGTGCCGTACGTGTTCTCGCGGCCCACGGTGCCGGCGATGATCTGCTGGAAGTCCATCTTGGCTTCCCGAAAGAAGTGCTTGGGCAGATTGCTGCAGTGGAAGCAGACCGCCTTGTCGGGGTCTTCACCGTAGTTGTTGTTCCAATCGAGCAGCGCACTGGGAGTCTGCGAAGCGAGTTGCAAGGCATGCATGCCGATCACGCCGCAGATATCCACCTCGCAGGCGCTCGACATGAGGTTTTCGCTCATCATGCTCATTACGGTGCAGGGCACCACTCCGAAATATTCTTCGAGTGACGTCCAGCACTGCACCGCGCTGATGGCCACTTCAGTTTCCGCCATCCATCCGTCGATGACGGCTCCGAGCTTCGCCATTTTGAGCAGCGCGTCGTGCGGAACGGAGGCGGTCGAGACGTAGCGTTTGATGGAATCCAGCTTGCCAGTGGCGGCCGGATCGTCGTCTTTCATGCGGGCGATGCGCCCCAGGATCTCCGAGAGGTCGATGGGCTCGATCGAGATGCCGTTGGCTTCTAGGATTTTTTCGCTGTACCTGACGGTGTTGAACGCCGCGGGCCGCGCTCCGATCGCTCCGATGCGCAGGCGGCGCAGGCCACGCACCACGCGGCAGACAGCCGCGAACCACTCCAGGTCGCGGCGGAAGAATTCCGAGTCGGGCGATTCGGTATGGCGGGTGGTGAGCGAATAGGGAATTCCGTATTGCGTCAGGTTGTTGCAGACAGACATCTTGCCGCAGAAGCTGTCGCGGCGGTCCGCGATCGTCATCAGCCCCGGAGTATCGGGAGTCGCCTGTACTAACACCGGTACCGGGAGCGCGGCTCCGCGGAGCGCGTCGGCAATTGCGCGCTCGTCCCCGAAATTCGGCAGGGTGACGATGATGCCGTCGATTTTGTCGCTGTTTTTGCGGAAAAGCTCCGCACAGCGGGCAGCTTCCGCGCGCGACTCAATAGCACCATGCCGGGTCTCTTCGGGACTGGTGACAATGGCGCGATGGCCTGCCTTCTCGAGGACCGCGACCATTTCGGAGTGCCCGGTGCGGGCGAGATGTCCGGGAAAGAATCCCCGATTGCCGACGACGACACCGAAGGTCATCGGGCGCGAATTACCACTGGCCATGAGCTATTCCCTTTCTCCAGGTATGTCGTTTGGACGCCCGGTGCGTGTGAGGGTTGGGACAAAGGTATTAGCTGTAATCGCTTGCACGTGAATACTGTAGCACAGGGTCCGGGGATGTGCGATCACGACGTGGCGCGAAGGCGACAAGCCTAGCGCGATGCCGGGCCGGTGGAATCGCGGAGTACGAATTCGGGATCGATCACCAGTTCAGGGTCGGCCACCGAGGTTTTGCCGCTCTTCGAGATCAGTGACGTGCAAATCATGTGGCCGATGCGGTCCCGCGGGATGTGCACCGTGGTGAGTGCCGGGTAGCAGAATTCCGAAAGCTTCACATTATCGAACCCTGTGACCGATACGTCCTGCGGAACGCGAAGCCCCCGCTCCCGCAACTCCCGCAGGACGCCCACCGCCATGATGTCGTTTACGCAGATGACGGCTGTGGGGTCGAAGCCCGAAGAGAGCAGCGATCGTGCCGCTTGGCGGCCCCCTTCCAATGTGTCAGCGTCGGCGGCGGTGCGCACTTCAAGCGACGGAATACGCGCCATGGCGTCCATTACCGCTTTCATGCGCTCGTTGATCGGGCCCAGAATGTCATGGTGGCCGATAAAGCCGAGGCGCCGATGTCCCAGGCTGTGCAGGTAATCGATTACCTTGTCGATGCCGCGGCGGTAGTCCACGCGGATGTTAGTGATGTTCGGACGGGGCGTACCAACGTCGTAGAAGACCACTGGGATACGGCTCTCGTTCAACTCGTCGATCAATTCCGGCGCCATCTCCGAGACGATCGCGGCGAGCCCCGCCACACGCCGTCCAATCATGAGGCGGACACTGGTGATCAGTTGTTCGCTTCGGTAGTCAGTATTGGCGACTACCACCTCATAACCTGCCGCGTGCGCGTCGGATTCGATCGTCTTGTAGATATCAAAGAAGAAGGGGTTCTCCATATTCGAGGCGATCACACCAAGCGTGCGGCTCTTGCCGCCCGCCAGGCTTCGCGCATGGAGATTCGGGTAGTATTTGAGTTCGTTGATGGCTTTGATGACCCGTGCGCGCGTGGAACTCTTGACTACGCTTGCATTGTTGAGCACTCGGGAGACCGTCGCCGTGGAGACCTTCGCTCGCCGGGCCACCTGTTCGAGATTCATGGCTATCCTGCCATTGTAGCCGTGTTAATTCCGCCGCGTCGATCTTGTTAACTGAATTTAACTGTTGACGTCCCAAATGGCAGCGCTTACACTAGCACCAAACCTCCACTCTCGGAAGTAATGGGCACACCTATGCGAATGAGGTTATTGCGAAAGGGGCAGCAAAAAATGTCAGAATCCTATTCGGTTCCGTCCCGAACCAGGGACTGGAAGCCGATCTTTCGGTATGCCGCCGGACTGTGCGGCATCACTATGTTATGGGCCGCTGCAATCCCAGCAGCATTTAGCCAGACCGGATCTGTGGGAGATGTCAGCGTCACGGTCACCGACCCGGCCGGGGCCACCGTTCCCGAGGCGACGCTGCTTTTGAAGGATGCCGCCACCAACGCCGTCCAGCGTGGCGCCACTAAGGCAGATGGCGCTTTCACATTTCCCAATGTGTCTTACGGTATCTATCGGCTTACGGTATCGAAGACCGGGTTCGAAACCCAAGTCTTTGATAACGTCCAGGTACAGACCGGCCGCAGCACCGATATTAAAGCGGTACTAAAGGTCGGAGCGACGCAGGAGACGGTCACCGTGGAAGGCGAGTCGCCCCTAGTGGAAACCGAATCCAGCGTTCTGTCCGATACCATCGACACCAAGCAAGTGGTGAACTTGCCCTTGCAGGGCCGTTCGATGTTTGCCTTGGCGTTCCTGGTGCCTGGCTGGGCATCGACCGCTCCTGGGTCCACGGGTGGAACCTGGAACAACATGCCGGGCGGCGCGATCGGCGGCGCCGAGTTCGATGGGACGCAAGCCATCAGCAATCGCTTCCGTAGCGGCGGATTCACCTATGGCACCTCGGTGGTGCAACCGCGAATCGAAGACGTGGCCGAAATGACCGTGTCGACGGCCCAGCTCGATCTGAGCGGCAATGGTGTGTCGGCGATGAAGATCAGCCTGGTGACGCGGCGTGGCGCCAACGCTTTTCATGGGCGCGTATTCGAGGACTTCCAAAACACCGCCCTGAATGCCAATGCGTGGAGCAACAACGCGCGCTCGCTGCCACGCAACATCGTCAAGCTGAACGATTTCGGAGGCAGCATCGGCGGCCCTATCCTAAAGAACAAGCTGTTCTTTTTCGGCACGTATGCGCAATCGATCCAACCGCAGAGCATCACCGCCAGCGCTTCAGTGCTCAGCCCAGGAGCGCAAAGTGGCGTTTTCCAGTACAAAGCCGCGAATGGTAGCATCCAGAGCGTCAACGTGTTGCAGATTGGCTCCAGCGCCGGAGGACCGGGCACGGTGAATTCCGCGATCGGCGCCCAGCTTTCGCAGATCAACGGCATTCTCGGAGATGGCGTTCTCTCGTCGACCTCCGATCCCAACATCTCCACGCTGAGCTGGCAATATGCCGCACGCAGGACCATCTACTACCCGGCGATGCGCTTCGACTACAACGTTACCGATCGGCTCCGCGTGAACGTGTCCTACACGCAGACCAAGACCGTATACCCCGGCGCCAACGCCGCTGTGTTTCCGGGCGGCATCGACACAGTAGATTTGACATCCAGCAACAGCAACAACAAGATCGCCGGTCTGGGCGTGGATTGGACGATCCGCCCGACATTGATCAACCAGTTCCACGGCGGATACATGTATCAGTACAGCGTTTTCGATCCCGAGAATGAGAACATCGATCTCACCAAGATTTTCCCGCAAGCGTGGGCATACGGCACGAGCGTCTATGCCAGCAGCATCTATCCGCGTCAGCCGATCTCGTCATACTATCCGCTGATCAGCGGGGCCGACACACTGACGTGGCAGAAGGGAAGACATGAGTTCATCTTCGGCGGCGGCGCTTTCCATGAGCAGGATCACTACTGGAATGGTCCCGGCGGCTATCCCATCACTTCGCTGAACATCACCGGCAACGATCCGATTCTGAGTCCGTTTACCAGCGCGTTGAACGCCGCTGGATTGACTACAACGCAACAGACCAGCGCAGAAGGCCTATATGCTACGCTGACAGGCCGGGTATCGGGCGTCTCCATCGGCGGCGGCGGCCGTCCCCTGGATGTCACTACCGGCACCTACCGGGCATTCGGATCCTACAACCTGGACGAGTCGATGTGGGCCGGCAATATGTTCGTGCAAGACCGCTGGCGCCTGTCCTCAAACCTGACAGTCAATTTTGGACTGCGTTGGGACATCGTGGGCGACGATCACGACGTGAACGGCGCTTACAGCAGCCCGGCATCGGTGGGCGATTTCTGGGGTCCCACACCCGTGGGCGCGATCTTCCAGCCGGGCACTCTCGGCGGAGTGGCAAACCCGCAATTTACAGCGAAGGTCCACGCCTACAAGACGTCGTGGGTGAACCCGCAGCCCGCCATCGCGCTGGCGTGGTCTCCGCAGACCGACGGATTCCTGGGCAAGATCTTCCCCACCGGTAAGACGGTGATTCGCACCGGATGGTCGCTGCGCAATTATCAGGAAGGTTCGCAGAATTTCTGGGCGTTCGCTTCCAACTCCGGCGCGTTCTTCTTCCAGTCCGGCAGCCTGACCGCCGACACAACGGGCGCGGTGGGCACGTTCCAGCCGGGATCGCTCACCCTGGGACAGGCGCTGCCGCCTTACGCGCTGTTCCCGACGGCATGGGCGCCCACGCTACCCGCGTCGACTCTCACGTTCGGCAATTCGTTTTTCGCGATCAACCCGAACATCCGCCAGCCGTACACAGAGCAGTGGAATTTCGGAATCGAGCGGCAGCTTGGCCGCGGCAACGCGCTTGAAGTCCGTTATGTGGGCAACATGGCGCAGCACGTCTGGTTCAGCGAGAATCTGAACGAAGTGAATATCTTCGAAAACGGATTCCTCACCGAATTCAAGAACGCGCAGAACAACCTGGCGATCAATCAAGCTAACGGGAAGGGCAATTCGTTCGCAAATAACGGCTTGCCCGGGCAGAGCGCGCTGCCGATCTTTGCGGCGGCGTTCGGCACCACCTCCGGATCGCTCTACAACCAGTTCACCACCCAGTTCCAGACGGGCGCGGCCGGATCGGTGGCGCGCAGCCTGGCGGGCACCCAAAGCTACATCTGCAATATGTACGGCGCGAAGTTCTCGCCGTGCGCTTCGCGAAACCTGGGCGGCGCGGGGACGAACTATCCCATCAACTTCTTCGAGGTCAACCCGTTCACTGCAGGCGGTTCACTGAACTATCTGGATTCGATGGGCCATTCCAACTATCACGGCTTCCAAGCCGAATTCCGCCAGAGACTAAACCATGGCATGCAGTTCAACGCCAACTACACGCTCTCGCACTCGCTGGTGTTGGGACCGGTGAATGGATACCAGGCGAACGCGGGCGGTTCTTTCCAAACGGATCGGAACTTCCAACTGAGTTATCGTCCCAGCAGCTACGACATCCGGCACATCTTCCACCTCAGCGGCACGTACGACCTGCCCTTCGGCAAGGGCCGGACCTATCTGAACAACAGCAAGCTGGCGGATGAGATTCTGGGCGGCTGGACGTTGGGAACGATTTTGATCATCCAGAGCGGCCCGCCATCACAGATCACCGGCGGCTATCTGACCGTGAACGGCAATGACGGCGGGGTCAACTTCGCGCCGGGCGTGACGGCCAAGACAATACAGAATGCGGTCGGCGTGTTCCGCGGCGGCAATCCGTGGGTCACCACGATCAATCCGAGTCTGATCGGGGCGAATGGCGCGATCAGCAGCAATTACTTCGTCCCCAATACCACTCCTGGCATTTTCGGCGCCAATCCTTACATCTACGGACCGCACTGGTTCAACGATGACATGTCGCTGAACAAGAGCATTCCGATCAAGGAGAGCCTCCGCGCAACCTTACAGTTCCAGTTCCTGAACGTGTTCAATCATCCAGCGTTCGGGTTGGGAACATTATCCGCGCAGAGCCTGAGCTTCGCGCAGAGTACCGCCACCTCGGGGTCAACGGGATTGATCACCACTGCACGCCGCATCGAGATTCGAGCGAATATCGAATTCTAAGAGCCGTGGCCAGCCATCGCGTTTGAAAGACCTGTCTCTGCAGAAATGTCTTGTAGGCGGTGGCAGCCTTCAGCAGTCGGTGAAATTCAGCCACTTCTCGCCGGGGCGGGAGGGTCCCGGCGAACCCTCCACTTAGCCCCAATTTGTCTCATTTTTGCGACCGGATTTTGCGGGACTGCGATCCCTTATGTGAAGGTATTCGGTCATCGGACTTGCCTCGGTGCCTCCAGTGCAGTGGCTTCGGAATTGCTGCTGCAGTTATTGTATAAGTGCGAATTGAGCACTCTGATGGAGCAGTTGGACTACAATGAGGTCCTGGGATGCAACGGCGTACACCCAGAATCGGCACTGATTGCCTCAGACCGTTGGCCAGGCAGTTCTTCGGGTTGGTGCTCGGCGAGGCGAGGCGGTTAGATCATGTCTGACGAACAATTTACAGTGGATGGAACATTACAAGGGACGTGCACCATAGGAGCAGCAAGCAGACTCCGCCGCGAGATGTCCAGTCGACGCTCCTTTTTAGCTTCGGCCGGCCATCAGTTTTTGGAGGTGGCAGCGGCTACGGGTTTGGCTGCGGGAGCATTGCGCGCCGGCCCCGGCGGGGGCGCGATGCCTACACGGGAGTTGGGCATGACCGGTGCGAAGGTGTCGATCCTCGCGATGGGCGGTGGCAGCCGTCTCCTGAGCTACAACGACGAACAGGGGGTCGCCGCGGTCAAGAAAGCGCTCGACCTTGGCATCACCTACATAGATACCGCGGACGACTACGGCAATCACCAGAGTGAACGCCGTATTGGCATGGCGCTCAAAGGCAGGCGTAACGGCATCTTCCTTGCCACCAAGCTGACCAATCGCGACGGCGCGCAGAGCTTTCGAATCGTTGAAGAGAGCCTCAAAGCCCTGCAACTCAGCCAGGTCGATCTCATTCACATCCATTCCCTGCAGACCCCGCAAGACCTCGCGAAGATCGAGGAAAAGGGCGGCGTACTCGAACAGCTACGCAAGATGCGCGATCAGAAGATGACGCGCTTCATCGGCATCACCTGCCACTACGATCCCACAGTGCTCAAGACCGCCCTCGAACGCCACGATTTCGACTGCACCCAGATGGCGCTCAACGGCGCGCTGGTCGGCATGGAAGGCAACAAAATGGTGCCCAATCGCGCCATGACCACGAGCTTTGAAACGGTGGCCCTGCCGGTGGCGAATCGCAAGAAGATGGGTGTGATCGCGATGAAAGTCTTTGCGCAGGAGGCCCTGCTGCCGGGCGCTCCCCACGAAAAGCTGCTCTACTACTCGATGTCGCTGCCGGTCACCACCGCCGTGGTGGGAATGCCCAAGATGGAACACATCGAGGAGAATACCCGCCTGGCCAAGGCATTTCAGCCGCTGCCTCGCGATGAGATGCAGCGCCTATCCGATGGGCTTTCCAGGAAGTACAAGGCCTCGCTTGATCGCTTCTTCCGCGACCACGTAGACGCCTGACCGGGCCTCAGAGTTTACATCCGGGCATATAATGAAGCCATGAAGAGAGTGGCGTGGGCGTTGTGTGGGCTATTGCTTACGATTGGCACTGTTTCCGCCCAAACGCCACCCAAAGTCGACTTCGCGCGCGATATCGAGCCCCTCCTCTCTAAGCGGTGCCAACTCTGCCATGGCGCACAACAGCAGATGAGTGGTCTGCGCCTCGACCAGAAAGAAGCCGCGCTCAAGGGCGGCACGTCCGGCAAAGACATCCTGCCGGGCAATAGCGCGGGGAGCCGTCTGATTCGCCTCGTCTCCGGCGAAGAGACGAAAGTAATGCCGCCTGTAGGCGCGCGGCTCACTCCCGCCGCGATCAGTCTGCTGCGCGCGTGGATCGATCAGGGCGCCAACTGGCCGGCCACCACTACCAAGACCTCCACTCTATGGTCCTTGCAGAAGATCACGCGCCCCAAGCCTCCTGTCACCCGCAATACCGTCTGGCCGCGCAATGCGATCGACGCGTTTGTCCTGGCGAAGCTGGAGTCACAATCCATCAAGCCGTCGCCCGAAGCCTCCAAGAGCACGCTAATTCGCCGCCTGAGCCTCGACCTCACCGGACTCCCGCCCACTCCACAGGAAGTCGAAGCATTCCTCAATGACAAGCGTCCCGACGCGTATGAGCGGCTGGTTGACCATCTGCTGGACTCGCCTCACTATGGCGAAAAATGGGCGCGTTACTGGCTCGATCTCGCCCGTTATGCCGATAGTGATGGGTACGAGAAGGATCGCTCCCGTCCATGGGCTTGGCGCTACCGCCAGTGGGTGATCGATTCTCTGAATCGCGACCTGCCCTACGATCAGTTCACCATCCAACAACTCGCCGGCGACCTGCTGCCTGACCGCAATCTCGATACGCTCGTCGCCACCGGATTCAATCGCAACACCCTCACCAATCGCGAAGGCGGCACCGACCCGGAACAGTTTCGCGACGAGCAGGTACTCGATCGTGCCGCCACCCTGGGTACGGTCTGGCTGGGCCTCACCGTGGGATGCGCGCAGTGCCACAATCACAAGTACGATCCCATCAGCCAGAAAGAGTTCTATCAGCTCACCGCCTTCTTCAATACTCAGGAGGAGGTGAACATCCCTGCGCCCCTGCCTGGTGAGACCGGCCCCTACCTGGCCGCCCGTCCCGAGTACTTGAAGCAGCGGCAGGCACTGCTCGAGGAGTATAAGATTCCGGAGGTCGAACGCGATTGGGAAGACAAGCTGCGGTACGCGCAGCAGCATCCCACCGAGCATGACGACTGGATCTTCGCCTACGGCGAGTTCACGCACAACGTAGACAGCGCCAGGAAAGTGCTGTTTAAGGAAGCCTCCACCCGCACCGAGGTGCAGCAGAACCAGATGATCGATTACTTCATTAGTTCCTGCGGCAATCTCTATCCGAAACAGTATTGCAACGATCTGAAGCTCGGAGAACTGCGCACCAAGCTCAACGCGCTGAGTGCCAAACTGCCGCCCTACAGTTTCGCGCCCGTCCTGCTGGAGAACGACACGCCGCCCAAGACTTATATCCACGTGAAAGGTGACTGGCGCGACCGTGGGGAAGAAGTACAGCCCGGCACACTCGCCGTACTGCCTCCCCTGCCCGCGGGTGAAAAGCCCACGCGCCTCGCACTGGCACGCTGGCTGGTCTCGAACGACAACCCTCTTACCGCCCGGGTGGCCGTCAATCGCCTCTGGCAGGAATTATTCGGGCGCGGCATCGTCAACACTTCGGAAGATTTCGGCACCCAGGGCGACCGGCCGAGCAATCCCGAGCTCTTGGACTGGCTCGCCAGCGAGTTTCGCGGCCGCTGCGGATGGAGTCAGAAGCAGATGGTCCGCCTCATCGTCACCTCCGCCACGTACCGACAGTCGTCCGATGCGCGCCCGGAATTGCAGGCCACTGACCCCGACAACACCCTGCTGGCGCGCCAATCACGCCCCCGGCTCCCGGCCGAACTGGTTCGCGATGAAGCACTCTATACTGCCGGACTGCTCGATCTGCGGATTGGTGGCAAGAGCGTGAAACCACCTCAGCCCAAGGGAGTCGCCGAGCTGTCCTACGCGGGCTCGGTAAAGTGGGACGAGAGCACCGGCGCCGACCGTTACCGCCGTGGTCTCTATATCCACTTTCAACGCACTACCCCTTACCCGCAGCTCATGAACTTCGACGCCCCGAGTTCAAATCTCGCCTGTACACGGCGCGAACGCACCGACACCCCGCTACAGGCGTTAAACCTGATGAATGACCCGGTGTTCTTCGAGGCGGCACAAGGCTTGGCATTTCGCGTCATGCGCGAAGCGCCGGCAGGGTCGGGTGGTTTCCGCGACAAGCTGAATTACGCCTTCCAGGTGACGTTGGGCCGCCAGCCCAGCGCAAGGGAAGCGGAGCGCCTGGGCACTTACTTCGACGAGTCGCTGCGCAAGCTATCGAGCGATCCGCAGACCGTCGACGCGCTGTTTCCCAATCGCATTGAAGGCGTGCCGCAAACCGACGCGGCCGCGTGGGTGGAGTTGAGCCGCGTGCTGCTCAACCTCGACGAGTTCATCACGAGGGAATAGGACATGGATCGCGAACAGTTCCGGAAAATCCAGTCGCGCCGCCGCTTCTTCCAGGAGTGTGCGGGCGGTATCGGCATCATGGCGCTTGCCCAACTGATGCAGCGTGAAGGCCGCGGAGCCACCCCGGAGGTCAACCCGCTTGCGCCTCGCAAACCGCACTTCCCTCCCAAAGCCAAGAACGTAATCTTCATGTTCATGGAAGGCGGCCCCAGCCAGCTCGATCTCTTCGATCCCAAGCCGGAACTGCAGAAGTGGAGTGGAAAGCCCCTGCCCGATTCCATGACCAAGGACTTGCGCCTGGCCTTCACCAAGCCCAATGCGGCCGTCCTGGCGAGCCCGCGCACGTTCAAGCCCTATGGCCAGAGCGGCACCGAGTTTTCCGATTTTATCCCCCACATCGCGAGTTGTGCCGATGACGTCTGCCTGGTGCGCTCCATGTTCACGGACGCCTTCAATCATCACCCGGGGCAGTTGCTGCTTTTCGGCGGCAGCATCCAGGTGGGACGTCCGACCATGGGCGCGTGGGTGCTCTACGGCTTGGGCAGCGAGTCTCAGAACCTGCCTGGATTTGTTGTACTGAACTCCGGCGTAGGCACCAGCGGCGGTACTTCCAACTGGTCGAGCGGCTTCCTGCCGTCGACATATCAGGGTGTAGTGCTGCGCAGCTCCGGCGACCCGGTGTTGTACCTCTCGAACCCGCCGGGCGTCACCCGCGAGATGCAGCGCTCCGGTCTCGACGTGCTCAAAGACTTGAACGAGGAGCACCTGGCCCGTACCGGTGACATGGAGATCGCGTCGCGGATTGCCTCGTATGAACTCGCCTTCCGCATGCAGATGGCGGGGCCGGAATTGCTCGATTTTTCGAAGGAATCGCCTGAGACGCTCGCGCTTTACGGCGTGGAAGAGGGACCCGGCAAACAGTTCGCCACGAATTGCCTTCTGGCGCGGCGCATGGTGGAGCGCGGCGTGCGCTTCGTCATGCTGACCCACGCCAGTTGGGACGATCACACCGACCTCAATCGCAAGCTCAAGGGCCATTGCGATATCGCGGACAAGCCTACCGCCGGGTTGATCAAGGATTTGAAACAGCGCGGCATGTTGGACGACACACTCGTCGTCTGGGGCGGCGAATTCGGACGCACCCCTATGTGTGAGATTCGCGATCCGCGCGACGCCAACAACGCCGGCCGCGACCATCACCCGCTCGCCTACAGCCTCTTCCTTGCAGGCGGCGGCATTAAGGGCGGCCAGGTTATCGGCAAGACGGACGACCTCTGCATGAACGTGACAGAGGACAAAGTTCACGTCCACGACTTACAAGCGACGCTGCTGCATTGTCTCGGCCTGGAACACACGCGCCTCACCTATCACCACATGGGCCGCGATTTTCGTCTCACCGATGTCGCCGGCAACGTCGTTCAGAAGATGCTCGTCTGATAGTGGCTGCGGCGGTGCGCAGAAGGTCTGCGGGTTCGCTGCCTCACTGTCGCGGCTCGTACATACCTTCGCGCGACACGTGCGCTTGCACCGCGCGCGTGAGCAAGCGATCTTGACTGCTTTTGCGGCGTGCCGGCAACGCTCCCTCACGGTCGCGGCTCGTAAGCTACCCATGCGTGCGCTTGCGAGCCGCGCGCATGAGCAAGCGATCTTGACTGCTTTCGCGGCGTGGCGGCAAACGCTCCCTCACGGTCGCGGCTCGTAAGCTACCCATGCGTGCGCTTGCGAGCCGCGCGCGTGAGCAAGCGATCTTGACTGCTTTAGCGACGTGCCGGCAACGCTCCCTCACGGTCGCGGCTCGTAAGCTACCCATGCGTGCGCTTGCGAGCCGCGCGCGTGAGCAAGCGATCTTGACTGCTTTAGCGGCGTGCCAGCAACGCTCCCTCACGGTCGCGGCTCGTAAGCTACCCATGCGCGCGCTTGCGCCGCGCGCGTGAGCAAGCGGTATTTGACTTACGCGGCTCGCCGAGCCCTATCACTGCACGGGAATAATCACACTCTGCGTGACATCGCCGGCCGTGATGTCCACCTGCATATTACTCGTGCCCGCGCGAATGTCGACTGCGTAGGTGCCGGGAATGGTGCCAACACGGTAAATACTGCTCACCGTCCCTCCTCCAGCGCTCACGTGGGCGGACGGTTGCGGAAATCCGCCAAAGGGAAGGCCAGCCACATCCACAACACGGAAGATGATGGCGTTGGTGGACGTGGCTCCCGCTGAGTCGACCAAGTCGGAATAAAGAACGGAAATCCCGGCTGGCGTTGTGCCCGGGACCGCGAACCAGTAGGGAATTGTAATGGCCGATGGATTGGCCGCACCCATGACCTGGACGGTCCCCTGATACTCACCCGGCTGCAACCCCGCCGTGTTGAGCTGCAGCAGGACCTGTCGCACCTGGTTGGGATCGAGTTGCAGAGACGTGGTCGAGAGCGCCGGCGCCGGACTCGCACCTGTCGGCGACACCGTCAACGTAAAGGTATCGGTGACACTTCCGACGTTCGATAGCACCAGGTTGAGGCTCGGATTAGGACCGGCTTGCGAATTCGCGGAGAAGTTCAACGCGGTGGGATAGGCCGTGACCGTCCCGTTCATCGCCGCGAAAACGTTCAAGACTCCCGCACCTGCTTGCGAAACCGTGGCTGGCTTGCCGGGCGCGCTGGTTGCCGGAGTCGCCGAATTGACCAGCAGTGACCTGTATTGAGCCATGGTGAGCCCGGGACGGGCGGCTTTCAGAATCGCCGCTGCTCCCGCGGTCAGCGGCGCCGAGTAACTCGTCCCCGCCGAGTAAACGAAGCCCGTGGGACTATAGAGTTCGCCCGAAGGGAATGTATTCTGGCCCGCGGTGATGAGGTCCTGTCCCACTGCGAGCAGGTCGGGCTTGAGCGCACTCGTAACGCTGGGACCCCGGCTGGAAAAAGAGGTCAGGTCGGTGCTTTGCGAAAAGGCTACGGGCTGCGCGAATTGCAAAGTGACGGACAGTCCCGGCGCGGCGGCCAGCCGTGCTTTCAGGTCGGCGCCGTCCGCCTGCGTCATAAACATCGTCGGCAGAGTTGCGGCACCCACGGATTGTGCGCCATTCCCGAACGGGCTCGTCGTGCCATTGTTGTAGATGATCACGCCCACGCCGCCACCTGCTGCCACATTATTGATTTTGCTTTCGAAGGTACAGATGCCGCGCAGCACCAGCACCACCATGCCGGACGCGGACCCATTGGGCAACGGAGAACATGCCAAAGCGCTCGGATCGAGACTGGCCACGTCCAACAGTGGGCCCGAGACGGCCTGCCCGGGATCGGCGCCGTTGCCCAGATAGGCGTGATAGGGCGCTACGCCATCGGTAGTGATCCCGTAGCCCAGGGTGCGGTCATTGCGGATAGCGCCGACTGCAATCACATCCGGAGGCGTTGCGAAATTGGCGAGGGTGCTGGCTCCCGGGCCGTTGTTTCCGGCCGCGACCGTAACAATGACACCGGCAGCAGTTGCCGCCTCGAGCGCCGCATTCACCGGATCCTCCAGATTGGCGTCCGAATACGAGGTGATGATGCCTCCGAGGCTCAGGTTGATCACATCCATGCCGTCCGCGACCGCGTCATCCACGGCCTTCACGATGACGTCGAAGGTGGCCCCGAGAGAATCGAGCACTTTGTAGTTGCCAACATAAGCGGCCGGCGCCACACCGATGATCGGCCCGTACGGACTAGCCGCAGGGCCACCAGCCGCTGCCATCGCAGTTCCGGTACCGTGTCCCGAGCGGTCGTTGGCATCGGGCTCTCCCCCGTCCGGCAGGAGCGTCGTGTAGTTCTTGGCCACGATGATCTTGGCATTGGTGTATTGCAGGTCGGAAGAATTCAGGGCTTGCGGGAACCCGGACAAGGCCGGCAGCGGAGTTCCGAATGCCGGATTGTTCACGTCGATGCCGCTGTCGACCATCGCGATCTTGATCCCGGCACCGGCACTATTCTGACCCAGCGGCAGAGTCGCCCACACATCCGGCACCTTGTGCAGCGGCAAGGCATGATCGAGCAGCGGCTTCACGCGCCGGACGGGATGCAGCGCGATCACGCCCGGAATCTTCATCAATTCAGGAGCACGATCGTCGGGGATACTCACCAGAAGCGCGTTCAGGACAGTGTCCACACTCTCCATGACCTTGCCCCCGTGGCTCGCCACCAGCCGCCGCGCAGCGGCCTGCGACTGGCGTACTGCTGCCCGTCGAGAGGCGAAGCGCGCGTCGCGGGCGGCAAACCGCGCTCCTTGTTTTGTCACCGCGGCTGCGGCGGGATCTCCTGAAAGTTCGACAATATACCGTCCGGGAACGACTTGACCGCAAACCGCTGCCGAGAAAACACAGAGAAGCAAGACCGATTTCATCAACTAACCCCTGGGTCAGACACCACGCCGCCAACGAGGCGTGAGAAGCCCTTCGCACTATGATACGCTGCCGCCCACGAAATCGGATTACCAACTTTAGTCTGTGTGGCGCGGAATCTACACCTGGAAATTATTAGGAGCTAGTCCGCGTCGGGAGTATCGGCCAGATCGGCGAGATCCTTTGGCCGCCCCGCGGCCCGTTTGTTGCGACGATACAGCCGTAGGCTCAAGAACACCGTAGGTACGCCATCAATCTCACCATGGACTCGCTCATTCCAAGCTTCTTCGAAGGTCACGTCGGAGATGCCCGTGACTAGACCGATTCGGTATGGGTCAATTCCCAACTGGATGACCTGACCGGGAGTCAAGAAGTCTGACGGAGCAATTCCTAATGAACCGAATCCGAAATGGTCGAGCACTTCCACCAGTCGGAGCGCATTATCCTCCGATGCACGTACAAAGAAGTCGATGTCACCCGTGGACCGAGGGACGCCGTGAAATGCTCTTGCCCATGCGCCCACGATCACGTAGTCAACGCGGTGCGAGTTTAATAATTCGATAAACTCGCGCCAATCGGGGAGAAGGGTCATGTCGAGATTGGATCCGCAGTGTAGTCAACTCGCACATCATGCGAAGACGTTCCTCAGGCGTCAGGCCCCAATAATATTCCCTCCCGGCCCGGTCGGCGTCTTCGAAATTCGCAAACTTGCGGACGTGGACGGTCCTCACGGCTCCATTATAGTTCGCGTCGCCCCAAATCCTGCACCAACGGTAATCTCTTCAAAACTCGGCAGCGCCCGCGTCTCTGCGATGAAGTGCCTGCGTGATGGCGCCTACGGAACTATCATAAAAAGGAATGCCTCAAATCCTGGATGGAAATCGGGTCCGTGACGAGATCAAGAACGAGCTCCAGCCACGCGTTGCCGCGATGCGAGCTCTCGGACGTCCCCCCGGGCTGGCCGTAGTGCTCGTCGGCCACAATCCGGCCTCCGAAATCTACGTGCGCAACAAGGTGAAAGCCTGCCACGATCTGGGGATCTACTCCGAATCGATCACGCCACCCGACAGCATATCGACCACCGAATTGCTCGCGATCGTCGAGGATTTAAATGCGCGCCACGATATCGATGGCATCCTGGTACAACTGCCTCTGCCGGTACAAGTCGACAGTAAACGAATTCTGCTCGCCGTGTCGCCCGAAAAAGACGTCGATGGCTTTCACCCCTGCAACGTCGGCAGGCTGGTAGCCAATCTGCCGGGACCGCGCGCGTGTACTCCCGCGGGCATTATCGAGATTCTGAGACGCTACTCGATTCCCATTGCCGGAAAACACGCCGTCGTCGTGGGCAGGAGCGACATCGTGGGAAAGCCCGTGGCCATGCTCTTGTTGCACGAGCATGCCACCGTCACCATCTGCCATTCGAAAACCCCCGACTTAGCCGCAGTGTGCCGCCAAGCCGATATCCTGGTGGCTGCGATGGGCAGGGCGGCCATGCTCACTGCGGACTACCTCAGGGATGGCGTGACGGTGATCGATGTCGGAACCAATCGCCTGGATCGCCGGGAGGACGTAGCGCGGATTTTCCGCGGCTCACCGCAGAAGCTCGCGTCTTTCGATAAGCGGGGCAGCGTAGGCGTAGGCGACGTCCATCCGCTGGATGTCGTGGAGAAGGCCGCGGCTTACACTCCCGTACCGGGTGGTGTAGGACCGCTCACTGTCGCGATGCTGATGTCCAACACCGTGGCCTCCGGGGAGCGGCGCGCCGGCATATGTTGAAGGTTGGGCTGACCGGCGGACTGGCGTGTGGAAAGACCTTCGTCGGGCAAGCTCTGGCGAGTTTCGGTTGCTTCGTCGTGCAGGCTGACGAACTGGGGCACGCCGTACTGGCTCCCGGAGGCGAAGCTTACGACGCGGTGGTCAGGGAGTTTGGCCCCGAGATTTTGGCGGACGGCGGAGAAATCAATCGGCGGGCGCTGGCAGCGCGAGTCTTTGGGGCGCCCGAACGGCTCGAGCGTCTCAACTCGCTGGTTCACCCTCCCGTGGTGCGGCGAGAGCACGAGCTACTGGAGGCATTTGCGGCGCGCCAACCACATGGCATTGCCGTAGTGGAAGCCGCCATTCTGATCGAGACCGGCAGCTACCGGCGCTTCGACCGTATGATCCTGGTAACCTGTTGGGAGGAGCAGCAGGTGGAACGCGCCATGCGACGTGAAGGAGCACAGCTCGCGGACATTCGGGCTCGCCTCAGCCGCCAAATGCCTCTCGAAGAAAAACGAAAATTTGCCGATTTCGTCATAGACACATCGGGCGACAAGGAGAACACCTTGCAGCAAACCCGGGACGTCTACGAATCGTTACGGAGAATCGAAACATGAAAGTCTTGCGACCTTTTGTCTGGGCCGCCGCGATGGTGGCTCTGTTCCTGTACGCAACCTCGGTAGCTCATTGGGATCTGGCACGGGTCTTTCGACCTGGTGGAACAATTGGACGCCTCTGGAGCGAACCGGCTGCAGCCGCCTCTGCGGCCGGCGGATTTACCGCTGACGAGCAAAACAATATTGATGTCTACCGCGGCGCCCGCGACGCCACCGTCAACATTACTTCCGTTGTTTATCGCGAGTCCTGGTTCGCGGAAATCTATCCGGAGCAAGGCGCAGGCTCGGGGTTCATCGTAAATCCGGACGGCGAGATTCTGACCAATAATCACGTGGTCAATGGCGGCACCGCGCAACTGACCGTGGTCTTGGCGGATAAGAAGTCGTACAAAGCTAAGATTTTGTTCACCGATCCACGCGACGATCTAGCCCTCATCAAGATTGAAACCGGACGCAAGTTACCGGCCCTCCGCCTGGGCGATTCGGACGCCTCCGTGGTGGGCCAGAAGGTGCTCGCGATCGGCAATCCCTTCGGATTCGGCGGCACTCTGACCACTGGAATTGTCAGCTCGCTCGGCCGCACGATTCAGACCGAAGAGAATCGCGAACTGGAGGGGATGATCCAGACCGACGCTGCCATCAATCCGGGCAACAGCGGCGGACCGCTGCTCGATTCGCACGGCAATGTGATTGGCATCAACACCGCAATTTATGGTGCGCAGGGCAATATTGGCCTGGGATTCGCGATCCCGATCAACCGCGCGAAGTCAATTCTCGACGAGTTCCAGGCGAAGGGACATATTTCAAGGCCGACGCTCGGGATTGACGTCTCCGCAGTCTCGGGAGATCTCGCCGAAATGCTCGAGCTTCCAAGTTCCGGCGGGCTTCTGATTCGACGCGTGGAGCGGGGTTCGGCCGCTGCAGAGGCGGGATTGCGTGGACCGAGCCGTTGGGTAGTCCGCTATAATTACCGCCTGCCTGTCGGGGCAGATCTCATCACGGCTCTCGATGGGCAGCCAGTAGAAGGCACAGATTCACTAATGCGGGTGATGAACCGGAAACACGGCGGCGATATTCTCGAAATGACAATTTACCGCGAGGGGAAGACTCAGAAAGTACGGGTGAAGTTAGGAGAAGCTCCGCAGGTAATGTAGGGATTCCGGAGGCATCGGGCGCAACTCGGTGCCTCCTATTTGAAATCAGGCCGCGGTTCCCTTTGGGGATGCTGCGGCGGCGGCAACGGTTTTATTCTTGCTCCCTGGAGGACGCCCGCGCCTTTTGGCCGGGGGCGTCGAAATCTCTGCCATCCACGCAGGGGGTCGACCGCGACGCCGCCCTCGGCCGCGTGCCAGTCTTTCCAGGCTAACGATCGCTTCCTCGATCTGTTGCCTTTCCTCCCGCAGCTCCGTTAGGATTTTGCTGACATCCATTTAGTCCCGCCCTCCCAGCCGGATCGTCCTCTTCCCCGTTTCGAAAAAATGTCGAGGACACTTTATAAAAACAGTATACATCTCGATTTTCGCGCCGATCGTTAATATTTTCAAGCTGTGAACAGAATTTGCAACACATTATCGCGGTATTGCGGATATCTAAAAGTAGGCTCCCGTACCAATGTTCCTTTAGGTTCCAACTCTCTGCCGCCGCTTTTTCCAATAGAAATAAAAAGGCAGTCCAGCGACGATTAATCCTATGCCTTTCAATGACTCCCAAGGCGAGTCCATGAGCGTGGAGAGTACCAAAACCGACGCACCCAGAACAAACAGTACCGGTACTGCTGGATATCCTAGTGTGCGATATGGGCGATTTAAATCGGGGCGCTTTCTGCGTAATACCACCACTGCTGCTGTTGTCATTCCATACAATATCCAACTCGCAAAGATGACGTATGTGTATAGCTGGTCGTACTGCCCGGAGAGAACCAGCAGGGCAGCCCATCCACTTAAAGCTAAAATCGAGACTCCCGGAGTGTGATATTTAGGACTAACAGACCCAATAATATGGAAGAAATACCCGTCGCGAGCGGCCGCATAAGGCACTCGCGACCCCGAGAGAATAGAACCGTTGAGTGCCGCGAAGATGCTGATCATCGCTGCCACCGAGACAGCGGCGGCTCCCGGCTCGTGGAAAATGCGGCGCATCATTTCCGCCGCCACGCGCGAGCTGGACGCCACTTCACCCGGACTGAGTACGTAAAAATAGGCGGCATTTGCCAATAAATAAATCACAATCACTGTAGCCGTTCCCCAGATTAGGGAGCGCGGCAGGTTACGCTGGGGGTCGCGCACTTCCGAGGCGACCATGCTGACATTATTCCAGCCGTCATATGCCCAGAGGGCTGCTACCAGTGCTGCAAAAAAGCCCGCCGTGGTGAGAGGCCCGATGGAATGCGGAGCCGCGGCGTGAGCATGTCCAAATCCCAGCCCTGCAAGGATAACTCCCGCAATCAACGCCACTTTCACTACAGTAATGGCGACTTGAACGTTGCCCCCGATCTTGACACCGAAGTAATTTAGCCAGGCGAGTCCGAAAATCAATGCCATCGCCAGTAATTGCCCGTAGCGGAATTCCCAGACGCCCAGAGGAAGCTTGATTCTGTAGAAGACCGTGTCCAACCAGGGAAAAAAGTTGGCGACATATAGGAAAAATCCGGTCGCCAAAGTGGCGATCGACCCGCTTTTGGCGACCCACATTTGCGTCCAGCTATACAGGAACCCCCACATGGGTCCGTAGGCCTCGCTCAAGTATGCGTACTCGCCGCCGGCCTCAGGCATAGCGGCTGCAAGCTCCGCATACGTGAGTGCGCCGGCAAGCGAGAGCAGCCCGCCGACGATCCACACCACGAAGACCATCTCGACCGAACCGGTCCGCTCGATCATCTTCTTCGGCACTAAAAAAATGCCGCTGCCGATGACGGTTCCGACCACGATCGACGCCGCTGCCCACTGCCCTAAATCGCGCTTTAATTCCGGACTGGCTACCTTCATTGCGTGATTTCCTCTGAGCCGCCGGGCGATTGGAAAACGGAAGCGATCAGGCCGGCGATAAATGTTACGGACGTTCCAATCAGTACGTACCAGGTGAAGGCAATCGGGGTGCCGAAGCGCACGTACAGTACCGCCGCAAGTCCCGCCACGACTCCGACCATCGCGGCCCGTTCGCGCACCCGCTTCGTCAACATGCCCAGCAGAAACACGCCCAGAAGCGCCCCGAACGGAATGGAGGCGAGGGCGAGGCCGGCCTCAAGGACCGAATGCACGTGCTGCGCGAGTAACCCGATGGTCAGCAAGACGACTCCCCACCCAATGGTCGCGAAGTGAGCCAGCCGGAACTGCGACTTTTCGTCAGAGATCGAGCCCCCGCGGCGGCGAAGCATGGGTTGGTAGAAGTCCACTACAGTAGTCGAGGCGAGAGAGTTCAGAGCGGCGCTGATATTGGCCATCGCCGCGGCCAGGATGGATGCGGCAATGAGGCCCGCGATGGGGGTCGGCATCTGGTTCCAGACGAAGTTGATGTAGACCCGATCCATCTGCGCCGGCCGGCAATCCACTGCCAATTTTGCACCGGCAGCGCAGACTGGTAGCGCGCGGTCCAGGTAATAGACGTAGAGAAGAATGCCGATCAGCAGGAAGAGAGAGAATTGGACGAAAATCACGATCCAGCTTGAAAGCAGCGCGGTGCGGCTCTGGCGCTCGTCGCGGGCGCTGAGCAGACGTTGCACCATCAACTGGTCGGTGCCGTGGCTCGCGGTCGTCAGGAAGCAACCACCTGCGACTCCCGCCCAGAAGCTGTAAGTCCGCGACAGGAAGTCCATTGTCGGTGAGAATCGGAAATCGAACACCGTAAATTTGTGCGCGGCGCCGGCCACCTGTGCGACGTGGCCCCAACCGCCGGGTGTCAAGCCGAGAATCACCCAAAAGCTGAGCACAGCGCCGACGACGTAGAGCGCCATCTGCACAACGTCTGTCCAGATAACTGCTGTCATACCACCTTCAAAGGTGTAGAAAATCGTGAGCACGATGATGATCACGATCGAAACTTCGATCCCGGTGCCCAGCACCGTCGAGATGACCAGTGAGATGGCATAGACGCGTACCCCTTCAGCCAATGCCCGCGTCACAAGGAATATAGAGGCGGTGAGTTTACGGATGCGCTCGCCAAATCTCTTCCGCATCAGTTCATACGCCGTAAACATCTCGCCGCGAAAATAATGGGGTAGAAATAAGGACGAAATCACGAGGCGTGCCAGCAGATAGCCCAGCACCAACTGGAGGAATCCCAAGTTTCCTTCAAACGCGAGCGCGGGTGTTCCAACGATGGTCAACGTGCTGGTTTCAGCCGAGACGATCGAGAGGGTGATGGCCCACCAGGGTGCGGTTCTCCCGCCCAGAAAGTAATCGCGGAGGCTCTTTTGGCCGCGGCCGAACCGGGCGCCGAACCAGGTGATTGCCACGAGGTAGATGAGAATAACCGCTAAATCGATAGATCGCATGAAATGGCACGGGCATTTCAGCCGCTTTTCGCCTGTAGGACAGCCACTAGCATACCCCTGATCTGATATGATTTGTGATTCGGAACCAGGCGAAGGGAAATGGAGTCCAACCGGTTGCGCCACCTATGTGGTTCGGCTATACTCCGCAAGGGTCCTGTCCGTACACAAGCGCGTAGTGGCTGGCGTTTGGAGCGAGCTTCTGGGAATCCCCAAAATGCCCATCGGGGAAACGGCGACTGGCTCCAGATTCGCAGCGTCGGGTCCGAACCGGAGAACCATTCTTCAGAAGGCGAGGTAGGCAAGAGGCGCACGTGCACAGATTCTCGGTGGCTTTGAGAATGATGACGGCTTGTGCCCTTGTGGGCGGATTCGTTCTGGCGGGAGCCGTGCCGTTCTGCCACGCACAAACCTCCAGCACCTCTGCGACGCCACCGAAAAAATATAAAGATGGCGAATACGAGATCGTCAGCCAGGCTTACAAAGACGTCAGCGACCCTGCCAGACAGATTACCGATCTCGACACTTGGTCGCAGAAATATCCCGATTCCGACTACAAAGAGGACCGCACCTATCTGTACGTACAGGCGTTTCTGAAGTTGAACCAGCCGGCGAAAGTGCTCGAGTATGGTTCTCAACTGATGGCGAGGGACGCCGGTTCCGTCTTTAACAGCACCGGCACCGAGCAACTGGCGGGCTTGCCCATCAAGTTGACGATGTTGAACGTCTTGTACTCCGTAGCTTTGAACGCCGCGTCGCTGCCTGGTGCGACGACGGAGCAGTTGGCCCTGGGAGCGAAGGCCGCCGGCGCGCTATTGGAGTTCGCACCCAAATACTTCGTGCCCGAGAATAAACCCGCCGCGCAGACCGACGCCGCGTGGTCCGCCGCGCGCACCGACGTGCTCGGAAAGGCAAAAACGGCACGCATCGCGATCGCGCTGAAGCCGGGCCTCGAGGCCCAACAGAAGAAGGATTGTCCCGGGCAAGAGAGTGCCTTCTCCAAGGCTATGGCCGATTATCCCGATAGCGGAGCCGCTTCCTATCAATTGGGTGTGGCCCTGCTCACTTGTGAAGCTGCCAATCCCGAGAAGGTTTCGCTAGGATTGTGGCAGATCGCTCGTGCGTCTTCATTAGATCCTGCAAAGAGCGGTCTGGAGCCGAAAGACGTGCCGGGAATCGAGGCATATTTAAAGAAGGTGTACATCCGCATTCATGGTAGCGATGAGGGCCTCGATCAGCTCCGGCAGCAGGCCGCCGCCAACGCAGCGCCGACCGCTGGGTTTAAAATCAAATCCGTCTCCGAGATTGCACAAGAGAAACAGGCGGAATTCGAAGCGGGACATCCACAAATTGCTTTGTGGATGCGAATCAAGGGACAGTTGGCCGACACCAATGGGGATCAATATTTTCAGGGTCAACTGAAAGACGCAGCCGTACCGCAGCTCACCGGTAGACTGGTGGAAGCCAAGCCCGCTTGCCACCCCAAAGAGCTGCTGGTGGGCGTGGAGGTCCCGGATTCCATGAAACCGCTCCAGGCAGAAATCAGTCTGAAACTGGATAAACCGCTCGCTGGTAAACCGGAAGCCAATGCGGAATTCCGTTGGGAAGGCGTACCGACGGCGTTCACGAAGGATCCTTTTTTGCTTACTATGGAAACCGAGGCGGCCAAGATCGCCGGGCTGGCCACCACGCCGTGCAATGCGCTGCCGGACCGATCCGGCGCGAAGAAGGGTCCCGTGAAGAAATAGGAATCTGAGGAACGGCGGATCGCCGTTCCGATGAGTTTAAAATTTTGGGGGTTTACGTGTTTGGCAGAACGCACAGGAATTCTGATATGAAATGGAAGAGAATCGCGGCTGTGGCCGCATTGGGTGCTGTCGCACTGACAGGAACAGTCCGCCAGGCGCGCGCGCAGGCTGCGGCCGCGCAACCCGAGACGCACTACAAAGACCAGGGTGAATTCGATGCCTATAATGCCGTGTCCGTGGACATGATAGGTAAGAACTTCGCCAAGGCGATTACCGACCTGGATACCTGGAAGCAGAAATATCCAGATACCTGGTACAAGGATGTCCGCACTCTTTTGTACCTCCAGGCCTACAACGAAACCAAGCAGTTCGGTAAGGCGATCGACGCGGCGGGCGAGTTGATGGCCAAGGGCGATCTGGACACCACATTCCCCGATCCGAAGCAAGGCCCGGCGGATGTGATCAAAGTGCTATTCACGACTTGCTCAGCCATCCAGCAGGCCGCCGCCCAGAATCCTCCGCCCACCCCGGAACAACTGGCGATTGCCGAAAAGGCCGCTCGCAAGCTTGTGGACTATAACCGTAAGCCGGAAGGCCTGGACGATGCGGCATGGAACGGCGCCAAGCCGCAGTTGCAGGGTGTGGCGAAGGCCGCGCTCCTGACCATCGCCGTGCTGCCTGGCAATCAGGCGATGGCCAAGAATCCACGGGATTGTGAGACGGCGTCGGCGGTGTTCACCAAAGCGTTGAAGGACTACCCGGACAAGTCGTTCATCTCGTATAGCCTCGGCACTGCCCTCAATTGTCTGGCGCGCGCTAAGCCCGATCAGGCAGCGACGATTGCGCCCAAAGCGATCTACGAGTTTGTACGCGCCGCGGCTGTGGATCCGACCCTCGGCGGATCGGGAGATGCCAAGAAGATCACGGACTACGCCGACAGCGCCTACAAGACGTACCACGGGAGCGATGAAGGCCTGGACGCCCTGAAGACGGCGGCCAAGTCTTCCCCGCTGCCGCCGGACAACTTCACGATCGAGACGGCAGCGGCGGTGGCCAATCGCAAGCAGCAGGAGTTTGCGCAGAGCAATCCGCAGCTTGCCATGTGGATGGGCATCAAGGCCCAACTCTCCGATGCGGACAAGGGTACGGCGTATTTCGAGAGCACGCTGAAGAACGCCGCCGTGCCGAAGCTGAAGGGCATGGTAGTGGAAGGCAAGCCCGCCTGCCGCTCGAAGGAGATCCTGGTAGCGGTCCCGACTCCGGACCAGCAAGGTTCTCCGACCGCGGAGATTTCGCTGAAGCTGGATGCGGCACTGACGGGCAAGCCGGAGCCCGGCGAGATTCAATGGGAAGGCGTGCCGTCGGCCTTTACGCAGAGCCCGTTCCTGCTGACCATGGACACGGAGAAGGCCAAGATTGAAGGCCTCAAAACAACCCCGTGCGCGGCGGCTCCCCCGCGGCGCGGCGGCGCACCTACCAAGAAGAAGTAAGCGGATCGAGTGGGGTATGCCCTGGCCGGCGTGCCCCACTCTTTACGTGCGGTGTTCCTGTGGGCAGCACTGCGCTTGCGGAGTTTTGGGATTCGCGAGCATCAGGCTGAACAGGAAGCGTTCGATGGGGCTCAGCCTCGTGCCGGCCTGCTGCAGATCGCGATAGTTATTGCGGAAGCTCTGCGCGGACGATACGATCCGGTTCAACGCCGGCGAGGTATGCACGGCCGTGGCGGTTAACCCCAGCGCCATGATCGCGATAATGGAAGTTCTTCGTATCATCTCTGCTATCTAAGACGACGATCCCCGCCCTCCCGTTAGCCCCAATCCCCACGTTAAGAGCTTTTTACATAGGTGCGCTGGTACCCCTTTCGGAAGGTCAAAGGACAACCACGGCCGAAACTGAAGTGAAAAGTGGGATTTACGGCGGGTCGCGATCCTTAATTTGCTTTACTGGCAGGCGCTTGGGAATGGCGGCGTCAAGTCGCGTCAGCGTCCGGCGCCCGCGTCCTGGGCGAAAGTCACCGTCGTGTTCACATCCGTGCGGCGAAAATCGCTGTTCGTAACGTTGATCGATACTACTTGTTTGAAGAAGAACAACGCACGCACCGAGAACTCTCCACCGAAGCCCGATGGAAACCACACTCCGTCCGCCAGCCGCTGATAACTGACGGTAAACCCGATGCCATGTACGCTCGTCCCCAGCAGAATGCGTACCGGCAGCGGAATGCCGACCGTGAGATCGGTGGACACTCGCACCGGCTGAAACTCCTCGGCATCGATCAGCGCTTCGCCCCTCCAAATGCCCTGGTTTCCGGAGGCGTCCTTCTGTTTGTTGGGGCGGAATGTCACGCGATAGATCTTGCGCCCGGCCCGCATTTCCGTACCTGCGAGCTTGTACTCGTAAAGACGTTGTTCCTCCGACGTGAGCGGGAAAAGCCCGCGCGGTACCCCATCCTTCGTCTTTCCGAGCGACGTGCTGAAAGAGTCGCCCTCACTTCCCGTGGTCACGGACAGGCTCTCGCCCGAGCCACCGCTGAAACTGACATTGCAGCGGCTCACGTCGCCATCCTTCGCCGGGTTAACTGGCCGGCGTTCGATGCCTTCCGCCATCGGAACAACCGTGTATTCGCGCCGTTGCTCGCACGTGGTCTTGCCGTTCGATTGATGCATCGCCACCAGTTCCTGCTGGCGGTACACAAACTGCTTCCGGGCCTCCACAGATTTCGCCTGATTGGCAGCGACGCGGCCCATGATCTCCTCGATCGAGGCCGCCTGAGAGAATCCCGCTGACGCCGCAACGAGGACCCACAGTATCCGCTTCATATTCCTCAATACGACGATATGCCGTCGAAGAACGCAGACCATGGCGCCTCGTCGCGCCACACGGACCTTGATGGCCGATCAGGATGCCCTTGCAAGGGACCGGCATCAGTCATGGGATGACGGCTCAGATCCTCTTGTACTTGATCGTTCGATTCTGGTCGTCGGTCAATTCCAGTTCCGTGGACGTCACCTTGACCTTGGCTTTCGTCGATCTGCCGCCCATCAACCACTCCAATTCGTCCCCGTTCAACTTGTAGTTGCCCCGCATCGTCTGCCCCATCATCGTTACCGACGCGGTTCCATCGTCTTTGAACTCCGCGGTCATTTTCATAGGAGCGTTTTGCACCTCCCACTTGCCCAGGATCAGGCTCTGAGGACTGGAGCCGCAGGCAGATAGAAGCAGAACCACGCAGGCTACTAACAGGACACACGACTTCACTTTCATGCTAACCTCCCGGAAGCTATCCAAAGTCAGTACTAAAATCGAGGCTTGCCAGATCAGCCTTCCGGCCTAACAGTGTAGCGTCTCCCGATCCTTCTGCATCGCCTGGTCCACCAACGTTAACCGCGAGGGCGAGTTTGGGTGGCGCCCCTTCCTTTGCCAACAACGCTTGCCACTACACCCACTCTTGTGCCCGATGGTGAAGGGAGTTACTGTGCCGTCGTGACCACGCTTTGTCCGCGTTTGCTGTTACTTCTCGCTACCTCATGGGCGGCGGCCCGTGCCGGATCGAATCCGCCTGAGTCGTTTTCTCAGGCGCGTGCCATGGATCACGTTCGTGCTTTGGCCGCCTTGAAAAGCCGGACCGCCGGGACACCAGGCGAGTCGAGAGCGATCCGCTACGTGCACGAGCAGCTACGTCACGCTGCCGTCGACGTTCAAACCGAATCGTTCCTCTTTCGCTCCTACCACCTGGACCGGGCAACCCTGCGTGTGGGTGCCGTGAGCGTTCAGCCTATCCGCGTCGAGTTCGATCCGTATCAGGGGGCCACGGAGATCCGCGGCCGCGTCGCCCTACTTACGGCCGCAATGGCAAACGGAGAGAGCGGCATGATGGGCGATCTCTCGCAACGAATCGTGGTGACCACCGGCGATGCACGGGATTACCGCATCGCCGCTCACCAGCCCGCCGCTATCGTCTTCGTCTCCGATAACGATTTCGAGAGGCTCAAGCCGACGGCGGCGGATCTTGCAGAACTCGTCTTGAACGGCCAGGTGCGGACTCTACGGAGCGCGAATCTGGTCGCGACGACGCGGAACTCCAGCGCGCTTCGCGAAATCATCGTATCGGCGCACGTTGATTCGGCCGGTACGCCCGGCGCGCAAGATAACGCATCGGGAGTCGCGGTGCTTCTCGAGTTGGCCCGCACGCTGCCGAAGTTGCACCTGCCATATCGATTGCGTTTCGTCTTTTTCGGCGCAGAGGAGTTCGGCCTTCTCGGGTCCCAGGCCTACCTGGACCACCACCGGGAAGACCTTCAGCGATGCGCGCTCCTGTTCAATATGGACTCTGTGGGCGGCAGGGATATCTGGATCGACATGAGGGACGGAGTGCAAAACCTTCCGCCCCACAAGGCATTCAGCCGGCATCCCCAGGAGGATCTCGACAAGGCAGATGACGACTTCACAGGACGTTGGACGTTGCTCCGCACCGCAAACGAATCGTCCGATACGTCCAACGTTCCACCATGGCTCCAGCAAGCGATCCGGGACTCCGCCCGGGAACTTGGATATCGCATCAACGAGGGCCGCGGCGCCAGTTCCGACCATCGGACCTTTGCCGCCGCCGGCATCGTGGCGACCGACATCGCGATTGGTGGAATCAAAAGCCATACCCCCGACGACGTACCAGCACAGATCATCCCGTCGAGCTTGGAACAGGCTGCGCGCATAGTGACCGGCGTTGTCATTCGCAGTATCGCCGCCCTTAACTCGCCGGCCTCGACGCAGACTATACAATGAACGGCGACGGACCGATCAGCATGAGCCTTGTGAATTCATGGAACGAATGGGACCCGCTCCAGGAGGTCGTCGTCGGAACCGCTCGCGGCGCGGCCGATATCGCGTATGAACCAGCGCTGTCGCCCTATTTCCCGGCGGGGCCTCCCGATTACCATTCCGGTGGATCTCGGGTGCCCCAGGAACTGGTGGATGAGGGCGAGCGCCAACTCGACGCGTTCGCTCACCTTCTCGACGGTCTGGGAATCTGCGTACAGCGGCCGGATGTCGTCGACCACGGCAGTCCTGTGAAGACGCCGGATTGGTCGGTGCCAAGCGGTCACGCGAATGCCTGCCCACGAGACCTGTTGCTGGTGATCGGAGACGAAATTATCGAAGCGCCCATGGCTCAACGCGCCCGTTACTTTGAATTTCGTCCGTACCGCAGATTGATCAAACAATATTTTCGAAGCGGCGCCCGCTGGACCACGGCGCCGAAATCGCTCATGTCCGAGGAACTGTATCGCCGGCGCGACGAAACCAAGGCCGGCCCCTTCGACTTTGAATCCGAATCACTGTTGACCGAATTCGAACCTGCCTTTGATGCGGCGTGTTTCACGCGCTTCGGCCGCGACATCTTTTGGCAGCCGGACCTCGTCAGCAATGATTTCGGGGCGGAGTGGCTTCGACGGCATCTGGGTCCGCAGTTTCGAATCCATCGGGCGAGGTTTCGCGAGCCACTTCCCACTCACATCGATACAACGCTGGTCCCGGTGCGGCCCGGCGTCGTCCTGACAAATCCTCATCGTCCGTGCGTCGATCACACCCTGGAACTGTTCCACGAGAACGGATGGCGAACGGTGCCCGCGCCACCGTCCGTGAGAACCGGCCGCGCACCTTCGAGGGACGTCAGCAACTGGATCTCGATGAACATCCTGATGCTGGATGAGCGGACCGCAGTGGTCGAACAGTCGGAACGCCCGATGATGGATCTGTTGCGCTCGCTCGGCTGCGAAGTAGTCCCATGTGCATTCGACCGGGTGTATCCGTTCGGCGGAGGATTTCACTGTTGTACCGCGGACATCCGCCGAGAGGGAACTCTACAATCGTACTTTCCGTCATTGGATCGGCTCGACGTTGACAATCCCCGCTGAGGGCGGCTAGAAGAGTAAGATGGTGGCATTTGAGCGATCCCGTAAACTGCATTGACCCCGCCGTCCCGACAGTTCGCGGATCGGTGTGGGCAGGCAAAATGTTCCGGGGTCAGTAATTGCGACCTGTTTAGTTTCAGGGTTTTCAGATGAATGAGATTCCACTCTACGATGTAGAAAATCGGTAGATTTCTATGCGTTGGACTACATCAAAGCGTATCTAGCTCGCCCATTCTTCTCGATCAACACGCTCGACCTGCGTGTCTTCTCCAGGATGGTTGACCGCGTCGCGACCGCCATATTGAATTTTTTTACCTATTCGTCGGCAAACCATGCTGATCTTTGCGTGCCCCGCTATATGCCCGAGGTAGGCCAGCGTCGTACCTATTTCCTGAAACGCCATGACGGTGTCTACAGATCTGTTGGGGATGTTACGGACTATAATGTGCCAGTACAAAGCGGAACTCATATAAAGAGTTTCTGCGATGGTAAATCGCCGGGCTGCTGCATCGCCGAGATTATACTAACGCCTGCACCTGACACGGACGCCAATTGGTTTGTGCACGACCTGGGGGGTTCGGTCTATGCTGCCGGCACTCTTTGCTCACCTCGGAAGGCTCAGGAACTGCTCAGCCAGTTGACGCAGAATCCCGATGCACCGATCGCGAATGCTGCTATTGGCCTCATGACCGTCTTGGAGTAGTGGTGGCCTCAACTCAAGGCATGGCCGCTAGCCACGCGGTAAACGCAGGGGCGAAGGAAGCGCAGGCGCGGAGAATGTTTCGCCGCCCATCCTCTCCCACGCTACCCTGATAGTTTGATCTCTTTCCAACAGCAAATCGCTCGCGTGCAGCCTTGGTGGACCCGCTTCCGCCCCACCGCCCACTACCTCATGCAAACCGAGGCACACGTCTATGCTCTCGCCGTCGCGGCCAGCGTCCTGCTTGCCTTCTATCCCTTTTTGATGGTGATGCTCTCGTTCTGCCGCGACGTGCTGCACTGGCCGGCCGCCATCGATGCCATCTATGTCGGCCTCCGCGATTTCTACGCCGGAGAACCCGGCGGTTTCCTCGTCCGCAATCTCCAGCCGTGGATGGTCCCGCAGCTCCACCTCACCTCCATGCTGCTGCTCCTGTTCACCGCCAACGGCATCTTCGAACCGCTCGAGGTCGCACTCAATCGCGCCTGGGGCGTCACCAAAAACCGCAGCTACCTGAAGAACCAGCTCATCAGCCTGGGCCTGATCTTTGCCTGCGGCGGCCTCGCCCTCGTCTCCCTGATGCTCACCGCCAAGAACACCTCGTGGATCTCCGGCATGAGCAGCTCAACCATGGCCGGATGGCTGCAAGTGATGATCTTCAAACTCGCGGCCATCCCTGTCTCCATGCTCGCGCTCTTTCTCGTCTATTGGCTCCTGCCCAATCGTCCCGTGCAGCCTCGGCGCGTGGCGCCCGTCGCCATCACTGTCGGACTCGTGCTGGAAGCCCTGAAATATGTGAACCACCTCATCTCGCCGTTCCTCGCTGCCAAGCTCAAACGCGAGTACGAGCCGTTCCAGTTCTCCGTCACCATCCTGCTGTGGAGTTTCGTCTCCGCCATGATCGTGCTGGCCGGCGCGCACTGGACCGCGCGCCGGGATCAGCGAGATCCGCTATCGTAGTAAAGATCGTGAAAGACTGGAAAGCCATTGCAAAGGCCAGCGGCCTGGGAGTGCCCGAAGACGAACTCGATCGAGTGATTGGCCCGCTCGATACTCTCGAGGAGGCCTTCCGGCCACTCGTCAAGCAGTTGACTGTGGACGTGGAACCGGCCACGGGCGTTCTCCCGGGAGGTCTCGACGAATGACCATCCGGGAAGCTTCCGAAGCGCTACGCGAACGCCGCGTGTCGTCCGTCGAGTTGACGTCCGCGGCCCTCAGCCGCGTCGAACGCTTCGACTCGACGCTCCGTGCCTTCATCACCGTGACCGCAGACCAGGCACTCGAGCAGGCGCGCCGCGCCGATACCGAGCTTGCCTCGGGCCACGATCGTGGCCCGCTACACGGCATCCCCATCGCCCTGAAGGACCTCTTCCTCACGCGCGGCGTCCGCACCACGGCAGGGTCCAAGATGTATGAGAACTACATCCCCGATCACGATGCGGCAGTCGTTGAGATGCTCTCGGCAGCCGGCGCGGTGATGCTCGGGAAGCTCAACATGCACGAGCTGGCGTACGGCATCACATCGGCGAATCCGCACTTCGGCGCGGTGCGCAATCCTTGGAACCGGGCGCACAGTCCCGGCGGGTCGAGCGGCGGATCGGGCGTGGCGGTCGCCACTGGCATGGCCTACGCTGCTCTGGGCAGCGATACCGGCGGCTCCATCCGCATCCCCGCCTCCTTCTGCGGAACCGTGGGACTGAAGCCCACCTACGGCCGCGTGAGCCGCTACGGAGTGCTTCCACTAGGCTACAGTCTCGATCACGTCGGCCCGCTGACCAGGTCGGTGCGCGATGCCGCCATTGTGTTGAACGCCATCGCCGGCCACGATCGGCGCGACGATACTTCCTCGCGGCGTCCCGTAATCGACTACGTGCCGGATGAGGGCTGTTCGATTCGCGGACTGCGCATCGGTTTGCCGGAGAAGTTCTACTTCGAAGGCTTGGACGAAGACGTGGAGTCGGCGGTGCGGGGTGCGGCCGCACGAGCGGCGGCGCTCGGAGCGGTGGTCAAATCGGTGCGCGTGCCCGATATCGCGGCTTTGAATACCGTAGCTCGTGTGATCCTGCTGGCGGAAGCCTCGTCCACCATCGAGCCATCGCCCGAGCAGCGCAATTGCTTCGGCCCGGATACACTCGCGCTTCTCGATCAGGGCCGGCTTCTTCCTGCGGTTGATTATGTCAACGCGCAACGCCTCCGTCGCAAGATGCGCCGCGAGTTCGACCACGTCTGGGCCGAGGTGGACTGTCTCTTCCTCCCCACGATTGCCTGCACCGCGCCTGCAATCGGCGCCAAGACGGTCCGCCTGGGCGGACGCGACGAAGACGTCCGCCTGGCGGTCACCCGGCTCGTGCGAGGAATCAACGCGCTCGGAATTCCGGCGCTCTCCATCCCGTGCGGGCTCAGCGCGTCCGGGCTTCCGATCGGTCTCCAGATCGCCGGCCCCGCGTTCGAAGAGGCACTCCTCCTGCGCGCGGGAGCGGCGCTCGAAGACGGCGGCGTCGGCATTCCCCCGTGTTCGGTCAGTTAATGCTGAACGCGTAGACCTTATTATTCGACTTACCCGGCTTGATGTGCCCGTAGCCCGAGCCCCAATACACCACGCCATCGGCAATCGCCGGACCGTCGATCACTGAACCTCCGCTGTCGAAACTCCAGAGAACTTTTCCGGTCTTCGCATCCATCGCGTACATCGAGCCCGAGAACGACCCGGCATACACCACGCCGTTGGCCACGCTCACCGCTCCGGGATCGATCGCGCCCTTGGAGGGATCGGGGGTCTGCCATACGATCTCGCCGGTCGCGATATCCAGGGCAGCCCACGAGCCCCAGGTGATCTCGGGTCCGCCGCGTGCCGTTTTGTAGGCGTTATGCAGGCTATTGGTGATGGCCACGTAGATCTGGGCGCCGTCGGTCGCGGTCCCCCACTCCATGCCGCCCAGTGTGCTGCCTGGACCCACGTTCGTGCTCCACTGAATGTCTCCACTGGATGGATCCAGCGCCCAGAAAGTCCCGCTCTTCTGGCCGAAGCCGACCATGCCCGGCACCAGGTTCGGCCCCGAGCCGCTCAGGTCGTAATCGGGACCGGCCGGCGAAGGACAGGTAGTTCCCTCTTTCAAATTGGCGCAGGCCACGGTCCAGGTATCGTACCCCTGGAGTTGCTTGCTCCATAGGATCGCTCCTGTCTTCAAATTCACGGCCAACACGGAGTCGAAATAGTCGGTGGCATCCAGGCATGAGTTCGCCATCCCGGCACTTACCTCGGCCTGACACGTCTCCACCGAGTCCGGAACCGAGTAATTATTGCCAGTGCCGACATAGACAATGCCCTTAGCCACGTCGATGGCGGGTGGCTGCCAGATGGCGCCTCCACTATATCCGCCTGTCTTACCGCCGTTGTCGGGAACTGTGTAAGTCTGCCAAAGTACATTTCCGGTGTTGGCATCCAGTGCTACCAGGCTGCCGCGGAAGGTGCAGCACACATATCCGGTCTGGTCCGCCAGTGACTCTTCGTTCGATGACACGCCAACGATCACCACATCTCCCACCACAACCGGCGACCCGGTAATGATCGCCGCCCCATTCTTCTCGACTTGCGTCATCCAGTGCAGCGATCCGTCCGCCTGGCTGAGCGCGATGATGCGAGCGCCGTCGTGGAGCGCGGACGAGCTCTCCAGGTCTCCGAAGATGATGTCATTCCCGTGCAGCGCGGGCGTAACGCGGGACAAGGCTTTCGGAAACCCGTCGAAATTCGAGACGGGGACGCCCCAGATACGCACGCCCGTATCCTTCCGAATCGCATAGATGCCGCCCGCCCAATCCGTGATGTAAACCGCATTCGGCCCCACCGCCGGCGTGGCGGAGACGTCTCCGCCGGTCTGAAAGGTCCACTTAGTGGTAAGGGAGCTTACATTGGATGCGCTGATGCGGGCTTCCATCGGTTGGCTGCGGGAGTTAGTCACGTCGCTACCCGCCATCGTCCAGGTGGCGGCGCCGGATGACTGGGCATAAATCGCGATGCTGATTACACTTGTGATAACTGCGCCTGTCAACAGGGCAGGCGTGAGGGCACGGGTGTGCATGTCAGTTTTTCCTCCAACTGATTTCGGGGTGTTTTCAAACTCTTCAGTTGAGGCGGCGTAGGTAAAGCTACTTGCTACTTGATTCGATTATAAGTTGGCATCGGATCGTTTATTCCCGATTACTAACTGAGTTTACGCCGGTAAACGGCAGCTTTGGCACAAGTACGCCTCCTCTCCGTCAACAGCGGGGATGGGCTGGCATTCGAGCGGCGGTCTGCAATGATGCGCCGCGACCGTGACGGAGCCGACCTGATCCAAACTGGCATATTACGGTAATTTAAGATCCTGTAGTATCGTAATAGTTTAGGAGGCTTCATGACTCCGTCCCGCCGCAACTTCCTGGCCGCCGGGCTGGCTTTGCCCGCAGTCGCCAACGCCTCGCGCACCTCCGCTTCCGAGCAGGCGCCGCAGACTCCCCTCCAACCGCCGCCCCCGGGCCCCACGCTCCGCTACAAGACGTTGGGCAAGACCGGGCTCAAGGTCACCAGTGTCGGCTTCGGCTGCATGATTACGTCGGATGGCAGCGTCGTCGAACGGGCTGCCGATCTGGGGATCACCTATTTCGACACCGCGCGCAGCTACCAGAGCGGTAACAACGAGCGCATGGTAGGAGCGGCCCTCAAGGGCCGGCGCAAAGACATCGTCCTCTCCACGAAGACCGGCGCGCACAGCAAGGCCGAGGCGCTCGGGCACATCGATACCAGCCTGAAGGAACTGGGCACCGACTGGGTAGACATCTGGTACCTGCACGCACGCACCAACCCCGCGGACATCACGGCCGAACTGATCGAGGCGCAACAGGAGGCCAAGAAGGCAGGCAAGATCCGTTTTGCCGGCGTCAGCACCCACAGCGGACAGCGCGAACTGATCCCCTTCCTCGCCAAACATCCCAACATCGACGTCATCCTGACCCAGTACAACTTCAGCATGGAGCCGTTCATGAACGAAGTGATCGAGGTGGCGGCGAAAGCGGGCAAGGGCGTCGTAGCGATGAAGGTCATGGCGGGAGGATTTCGCCGTCCGCAGCCCGGAAATCCCGTCTACGAGAAGCTGAAACAGAACGGAGCCATGCTCGCCGCGCTCAAGTGGGCCGTCCGCAATCCGAACGTCCACACCACCGTCCCCAGCATGACGGACATGGATCAGTTGGACGAAAACCTGAAGGCCATGGCGCAGCCGTTCGACGTGGAGGATCAGAAACTGCTCGCCCTTCAGATGCAGCACATCGCGCCACTATACTGCCGGATGTGCGGCGAATGCGCGGGGCAATGCCGGCAGGGCCTGCCGGTGGCGGATGTGCTTCGCTTCCTGACCTATGCCGAAGGCTATCGCCAGTTCGCGCTGGGGCGCGAGCGCTTCCTGGAACTCGATCCCGCGCACGCGGCGGTCCGCTGCGCCGATTGTCCGGGATGCACCGTGCAATGCCCCTACGGAGTGAAAGTGGCCGAGCGGCTCATCCGCGCCCAGGATCTGTTCGCGTGCTGAAGGCTGCGCTATCGGCCGCAGCCGCGCTGGTTCTATGTGCCGCGGCGCTAACGGCCGCCGTTCCCTCATGCACACAGGTTCCGGGATGGGCGCCGCAAGGCGCCCCCCGTTCTTACCAGGCGGAGAATCTGTACGAATACATGGATGGCAATGCCGAAGGCTACGTGCTCTACGGCTTCCAAAGCATGCGCGGCGTAACCTGCGTCAAGGATGGAGTGACGCTGGTGATCGACGTCTCGGATTTCGGAGACACCGATTCGGCATTCGGCATGTTCAGCGCCAATCGCGATCTGCGTCTGCCCTCGACGAAGCTGGGAATGGGCGGGCAGATCGTGCCGCGGCGCGCCATCTTCACCAAAGGCCAGTTCTACGTGGAGATCGCCGCCAATCCGGAGGGCGATCACACCGGCCTTTTGCAGGCGTGGACCGCGGCACTCGAGAAATCGGTCGAGGGCAGCAGCGATCCGCCGGTAGCGCTCTCGTGGTTTCCCGCGGGGCAGCAATCCTTGCGACTGGTGCCCGAAAGCGTCCTCGGCATCCGCCTGCTGAAGCGTGGATATGTGGCGCAATATGATTTCGGGAAGGCGTTCGTGGTCACAGAAACGTCCCCGGAGGCTGCCCGCGCGCTGATGGAGAAGCTTCGCGGACGGTTCGCGGACACCGCCGCAACACCGCTCGCCGACGAGGCGTTCCAACTGACCGACAAGTACCTCGGGCAGATGTGCGTATTCCGCAAAGGGCGATACATCGGAGGGTATGGCAACGTCGTCGCCGGCCAGGACGCGTTGACTCTGGCAAAGGCTCTGGCCGCTCGTCTTCCGTAGTTGCCGCCGGAGAAATGCCCGGCGCGCTGGTCCCCTGGAGCAAAAACGGGTAGTGCGCGGTATCCGTTTTCGCCTCGTAAGCGACTGATTCCACGTCCCGGGACCGGCACACCCGTACCGGTTTGCCGAATCGTCCGGCCCTTCCGCCATAGATTGCTGCGGCTGTATCATGTTCCTTGTGGCCTGTCGCAGTGACAACGTGAGAGCGTTGGAAACCGCTTGCTCACGCGCGCGGCTCGTATCGCGCGCCGCTACCACGAGCCTCCACTACCGTCCGCGTTGCGACGATCCGCGGTGCAACGATTCGCGATGTTGCGATCCACAATGCGACGATCCCCGATGTGACGATCCACGATGTTGCGATCCACGATGCGACGATTTGCGACTCGACGATCCGCGATCTTGCAATCCACGATGCGACGATCCGCGATGCGACGATCCACGATGCAACGATCCGCAATGCGGCGATCCACAATGCGACGATCCGCAATGCGACGATCCATGTTGCGATCCGCGATCTTGCAATCCACGATGCGACGTTCCACGTTGCAACGATCCACGATGTTGCGATCCACGATGCGACGTTTCACGTTGCAACGATCCGCGATTTGACGAGCCGCGACCGTCAGGGAGCGTTTCCGCGTGCTTCCGTTCCCAACCCACTAATCACGCGTCAAGGACTCGAGCGTAATGACGCGCGAGCGCAAGACTCACCTGGTAACCGTGGCGGTGTTGCTGGTGGCACTCGGCGTAGGAGTCGCGCAGAAAAACGGATGGCGATTCGGACGTCCGGCAGCGACTCCCTCAGCCACTCCGCAAGAGGCGATCTACGCGATGCTGGACGCAGCTCGCTCGGGCAATGTCGCGGGCTACCTGGCGAGGTACACCGGCGAGATGCTCGCATCCCTTGAAGCATCCATCCGCGAATCTACTGAGCCGGCATTCTCCCAGTACCTGCGCGATTCTAACGCCACCGTTAAGGGCGTTGCGGTGAATGAACCGCAATTCACGGGCGAGAGTGAGGCCGCGGTGCAGGTAGAATACGTCTATCAGGACCGCAACGAAGTTCAGATCCTGCACCTCGAAAAACAGCGCGGGGAGTGGCGGATCGCGCGCGTGGAAGGCGCGGAGCGGATCAAGACACTGGTACCATACGGAACTCCGGTCAGGTGAAATCCGGCAAGTGCGGCTAAACGATTTTTAATTGCATATTCATTGCAATCAACAGGTTTAGGCCTTATGATCTGACCTATGAAGAAAAACAGCCTACTAACTGCTGTCCTCGGTTCCATGCTTCTTCTGGGAGGCGTTGCGATTGCCCAAAAGAAGGAGCCCGTTAAGAATGTCTCCGCCGCCAGGCATCCGAACCTTGCGAAGGCGCAGACCGCCTCGCGGAATGCCTACAACGCGGTGGTGGCCGCCCAGGAGGCCAACGAGTTTGATTTGGCGGGTCACGCCAAGAAGGCGAAGGAACTCCTGGAGCAGGTCAACAACGAATTGAAATTGGCCGCAGAAGCCTCCAACGCCCGCTCCAAGTAAGATCAGGCCTGGTAGTTACTACGTATCGGAGTTAGCAATTGGGCAACGTTCTGGCCTGGCAGGCGAGGGGAAACTCGAGTTTGCCGGTCAGGTCAGACACGCCTTTTCTTCTGTATTTTTTGGGGCGGAGCATTTGGTTCCACACCGGCTCCGACAGGGGTGATCCAATACAAGCTGCGCGCATGAGCGGGTGGAATCGCTGAGGATTCCGGCGCTGTTACGGGGAACAGGGCAACTCGCCGCGCGAGGAGGTGTTGGTTAGCAATGCGCTCTCGGTTGCTGTTCGTACTGTCTGTGGCGTTCGCCTTTGGCGCCGCGTTCCTTGCCAAACGTGTCTTCTATCCTTCGCAGGTGATCCAGGCCGCGACCACGACCGTGGCTCCGGCGCAATCCTATTTAGTGATTCTGGGCGTAGGCGATACCACCGCGACGGTCTGGGATGGTTCGATCACCGTTACTGGCGCGACCATCCAGATTCTGCGCGGCTGGCGTTTCGCCGATACCGATGCGGTCTCCGGCACGTCGAGTTGGAAGCTGAGCACCCGGACGACGCCCTCCTTGACTCCACCTGGGCCTGTGCAGGAGAACGGGCTCATCGTCAAGATCTCCGACCAGGCCGCACCCGCGACATTCAACATCACCACGCCGCAGGGCAACTTCAGTTTCTCCACGCAGGACGTGCCTTTTGGCGTCAGCAAGACCTTTCTCGGCGGCCGCGCACTGGTGGCCCGCACGGGCGCGCAATTCCAGTTGTCCTCCTCCACCGAGGAAGAGGATTTTCCTTCGATCGCGCAATCCGGTGACGACGTCTATCTGACCTACACGGAATTCGTGCACGGCAACCGTTCCGTGGCCACCGGAACCTCCGTCGGCAGCAATACACCCATCACCGACTTCTCGTTTCTGGCGCGGCCCGCGGGCGGCGATCAGGTCTTCCTGATGCACTATTCCATCTCGCAGCGCGTGTGGACGGGGCCGTTTTCCGTCACGAATCCGGGCGAGGACGTGATGCGGTCGGCCGTCGCCGTGGATGGTTCTGGCAAGGCTTGGATCTTCTATTCCGCGCAACGTTCGGGCAATTTCGATATCTACGCCAAAAGCGCGGGCGCGGACGGGTCCCTCTCCGCCGAGATCCAGATCACCAAGGACCCGGGCACCGATATCTTTCCCGTGGCTACCAGCGACGCGTCGGGACGCGTGTGGGTGGCGTGGCAAGGCTTCCGGAACAACAATCTCGAGATCCTGACCAGCGCGCAAACGGGAAGCACCTTCACCCCCGAAGCGATCGTCTCCGTGTCGACCGCCAGCGACTGGGAGCCGGCCATCGCCGCAGCGCCCGATGGCGAAGTCGCGATCTCGTGGGACACCTACAATAAGGGCGACTACGACGTGTACCTGCGACGGGTCCGCTTCACCGATCAGATCGGCATGGACGACCCGATCCCGATCGCCGCGACGACCATCTTCGAGGCGAGGAGTTCACTGGCGTACGATGCGCAGAACCGGCTCTGGATTGCGTACGAAGTGGCCGGATCGCGCTGGGGGAAAGACTTCGGGGCGTACGATACCACCGGCAATCCGCTGTACGCGTACCACACCGTCCAGGTGCGCTGTCTCATCGGAAACGATCTCTACACCACTACGGACGACGTGGCCAGAGTCCTTCCCGCGGCGCCCGCCACTCACTTCTTCCTGCCGTCCATACAGGGCAATTATTCGACCGCGCCGAATCCCACGCTGGCACAGACGCGCACTGCGAACAACGGGATCGGCCCACCTACCGGTCCGCGCAACAGCTTTCCCCGGCTGGTCATTGACCCCGAAGGTACCGTGTACATGGCGTTCCGCGAGTTCGTTGGCACTGGGCTCTCGTCGAGCCACTCTACAGGCGGCCTTTCGGTAGGCTCCATCTGGACGGGCGCGATGGTGTACTTCGATGGAAACCAGTGGCACGGTCCGGGCGTGCTGGCCTTTACGGACGCGGTGAGCGACAACCGGCCCTCAATGATCGCGCTGGGGCCGGGACGTCTGCTGATCACGCACTCGTCGGACCACCGGCTGAGTCCCGGGGCTGGAAGTACGCCTGCCAACGATGGCGTGAGTTCCGACATCTTTCAGTCCGAGTTGGCGGTGGCGCGTACGCAGGTGTCGCCGTCTCTGCAGAAGATCGGACAGGTGACCCCCGATCCGCCCGATTCGGCCGCAGCGGGTGAAGCCGCGGCAGCCGCGCTGAGCCAGAGCTACCAGCCGACGGTGAACGGCCAGAAGTTGCAGTTGATCCGCGGCGATTTCCACCGGCACACGGAGATCTCCTTCGACGGGCGTGGAGACGGCCCGCTGGAGGATGCGTATCGTTACTACATCGATGCGGCCTCGCTCGGCTGGGCGGGCTGCTGCGATCACGACAACGGCGATGCGCGCGAGTACACCTGGTGGCTGATCCAGAAGTTCTCCGACGCGTACCTGTTGGGCAGCAAATTCGTTCCCATGTATTACTACGAGCGCAGCGTAGATTATCCCGAAGGACATCGGAACGTGGTGTTCGCCAAGCGAGGCATCCGCGTGCTGCCGCGCCTGCCGCTTTCGGCAGTGGCGCCGGTGCCGGCGGGAGGCGCGCCCGATACCAACATGCTGTACTCGTACCTGCAGTTCTTTGGCGGCATGTCGGCGCCGCACACCAGCGCAACTGACCAGGGCACCGACTGGCGGAACAGCAATCCCAACGTAGAGACATTCGTCGAGATCTACCAGGGCGACCGCCAGGACTACGAGATGCCGGGCGCTCCGCGCGCGAACACGGCGGCGGATTCGATCTCGGGGTATGAAGCCGCGGGGTACGTATCCACCGCGCTGGGCGATGGGATCAAGCTTGGATTCGAAGCGTCGAGCGACCACATCTCGACGCACATCAGCTATACGAACATCTGGTCGACCTCTCCCACGAGAGCCGGAATTCTGGATGCGATGAAGAACCGCAGGCTCTACGGTTCGACCGACAACATCCTGGCGGATTTCCGCAGCGGCACGCACTTCATGGGCGAGTCGTTCAGCACCAGCACGGCGCCGGTGTTTACGGTGCGCTTGTGGGGAACTGCGCCGTTCCAGAATGTTTCCTTGGTGAAGGACAACAACATCGTCTACACGACCAGCGGCGACCGCGTGCTGTCGTTTACCTACCAGGATGCCAGCGCACAGAAGGGCAAGACCAGTTACTACTATGTGCGGGGGCTGCAAACGGACGGGCAGATCGTGTGGGTGAGCCCCATGTGGGTGACCATGCAATGAGGCTCTTGATTGCATTCCTCGCGGCCTCGGGGCTGTGGGCGCAGGCGCCCTCACTGGGGCCGCTGCATGTTTCGCCTGCAGGCGAAATCCTTGACAACACCGGTAAGCCGGTGCCGCTGCGCGGCCTCAACCGGAGCGCGACCGGGTCGGGCAATGCCGACGCCACCGCGACCGACGCCGACTACGCCGTCCAGAACCAACTTCTCTCAATGAACCTGGTGCGCATCTTCGTGAACGCCACGTGGTGGACCAACAACGTGCAGGTGCCCATCGCGAACATGGGCTACCAGGCGTATATCGACCAGCTCATCCAACGCGCCAAGAAGTATGGCAACTACGTGCTGATCCTCAAGGCGGGTCAATTTCCCGATGCGCCGTGCGGGGCGGACGGCAAGAACTGCCCTGCCACCAATCAAGGCGACCTGAACTGCGCGGCCAACGCGTCGTTGTGCGCGGTGCAAGCCACCACAGGCGCCAACATCGACGCGGCATTCACCTTCTGGGCGGCCTTTGCCAAGCAATATGCGTCCGATCCGGCGATTCTCTACGACACGTGGGAGAACATGAGCGTCGACAGCAACACCTGGAGCGACGATCAGAACGGCCTGATTGCGGCGATTCGCACTTACAGCCCGCAGTCCTTGATCTTTATGGAGGACAACGGGGCGGCGTTCGAATCGATTGTGCAGGGCACGCTGCCCGACTTGGCGTGGTCGAACGTGGTGTGGAACTTCCACCTGTTTACGGCATCGACCGGAACGTGCACGGAGCCGGCCTCGGCGCGGTACAACAACTGGCCGCAGAACTTCGACCCGCTGGTGACCTACGCCCATCAGCACGGACATGCGGCGGCGATCGCGGAGTGGGGCGGATGCAACGATCCGGAACCGTATCACACCAACATCACGTCGTACGCGCAGACGCACCAGGTATCGCTGGTCTACTTCGACAACAGCTACCTGATCAGCGCCGCGAAGCTGACGGCCACGGGCACGAAGGTGGCGGCGGCGTACACCGCGATCGCCGCGGCCGTGCCGGGCACCGTGAGCAGCGTGTCCTCGGCGAATGGCGCGCTGACGCTGGCCCCCGAGGCAATCGCGGAGGCGTTCGGCACCAATCTGGCAACCGCGCTGCAAGCGGCGAGCAGTGTTCCCTTGCCCACGAATCTCTTGGGAACGAGCGTGACAGTGACCGACTCAGCGGGAATTGTGCGGCAGGCGGAGCTGTTCTTCGTTTCGGCCCTGCAGGTGAATTATCAGGTGCCGCCGGGCGTTGCCACGGGCACGGCGTCGGTCACGGTGTCGCAGAATGGCGACCCGGTTTCGACAGGCACCGTGCAGATCGCGGCCGTTTCGCCTGGTCTGTACACGGCGACATCGGATGGTAAGGGAGTGGCGGCGGCGATCGTCGTGACGGTGCATGCGGACGGTACGTCGTCGTTCGTGGATACGTTTCAGTGCGCGACGGCGACGAGTTGCTCGCCGCTGCCGATCGATCTGGGGCTGACCACAGATACGGTAGTGCTGGAGTTGTTCGGCACGGGGATTCGGGGGCGGAGTTCACTGGCGAATGTGACGTGTAAGATCGGGTCGACGACGGTGCCGGTGTCGTTTGCCGGGGCGCAAGGCGCGTTCGTGGGGCTGGATCAGGTGAATATCGTACTGCCGAAGACTCTCCGCGGGACAGGGGCGGCGACGGTCGCACTTACCGTGGATGGGCAGGCGGCGAACGCGGTGGGAATCAGCTTCAAGTAAGGCGAATGAATTCGCCGCTTTCTTCGTCCAAAGCGGCATGAGCAGGACGTTCGCCGCCGTCTCCATTCTGTCGCTCGCGCTCGGGATCGGCGCGACAGTCACAGTGTTTAGCGTGATCTATGGCGCGCTGATCGCGCCCTACCCGTATGCGGGCGCGGACCGCATGATCCAGGTGCGATTGTACGGCCAGGGCGGACAGCGGAACTACCTTCTGCTTTCGGCTCGCCAGTTCGAACTCTTCCGAAAGCTCGACATCCTGGATGGGGCGGTCGCCATGGACAACTGGGACATGGCATCTACCGGCGATGCCCTTCCGGAGGCCGTCCACACGGCGCATTTGTCGGGCGACGCCTTCGCCTATTTCGGAGTGCCACCCCTCGCGGGGCGCACCTTTTCCGCGCGCGATCCGGAACGCGTGCTGGTGCTCGGCTATCCGTATTGGCAGCAGCGATACGGCGGCAACCTCGACGCGATCGGCAAGACCCTGCAACTCGACCATCAGAACTACACGATTCTCGGGGTAATGCCGCCGCGATTCCGATGGGGGAACGGCGACGTGTATAAGCCACTCGCCGTCACGTCGGACGCGGACCGGATCTATATTGTGGACGCGCGGGTGCGCGCCGGAGTGACGCCGCGGCGTGCGGAAGCGGCCATGCAGCCGCTGCTGGAGCAGTTCGCCAAAGAGACGCCGGGCCACTTTCCACCTGACTTTCACGTGCACGTCGCCGGCTTGACGGGGATTGCGGGCGGCAGCCTCCGGACCGCGCTGTTGCTGTTGTTTGGGGCGGTAGGAGTTCTGCTGGCGGTCGGATGCGCGAACGTCTCGATTCTGCTTCTGGCGCGCGGCACCGCTCGGCAACATGAGTTCGCGGTACGCGCGGCGCTGGGGGCGAGCCGAGGGCGGCTGATTCGGCAGATGTTTCGCGAGTCCCTAGTGCTGGCCATCGCGGGAGGCGCGGTGGGTGTGCTGTTGGCGTTCGGGGGATTGAAGGCGGTGACCACGTGGCTTCCAGCAGGCACTTTCCCTCCCGAGACAGTGATTCATCTCAATCTACAGGTACCGGCATTCAGTACGGCGGCCGCGGTGGTGACCGGGATGGTGTTCGGCATTGCGCCAGCGCTCCACTTTTCGAGTCCGCAACTGCACGACGTGATGCGCACTGCCGTGCGAACGACGACGGGACCAGGAAAGAGGGGCATGCGCGATCTGCTGGTGGCGGTCCCGGTAGCGCTGACGATTCTGATGCTGGTGACGGCGGGCGGCGCGACGCGGGCTTTCGTGCGCCTGTACCACACGAAACTCGGGTACGATCCACGGTACGTGCTGACGGCGGGCATCGCACTACCGGACGGGAGCTATACGACCTACGAGACGCGGGCGGCATTCTATCGCGCAATTCATCAACATGTGGCGTCAGCGGCGGGGGTGGAGTCGGCGGCGATCAGCCTGTTCTCGGTCCCGCCGAACGAGGGAGTACGGCAGAACGTGGAGATCGGAGGGACGCCGTCGGAGCCCGGGCAGTCGGTGGATGTGCAGGAGACGACCGGCGAGTACTTCGCTACCCTGCGAATCCCCATGCTCGCGGGACGCACCTGGTCGGAGGCCGAGAACGATCGCGCGGCGCACGTGGCGGTGATTAATCAAGAGATGGCGCGGCGCTTCTGGCCGTGGCGCCAACCCGATTGCGCAGCGGATCCGGCTGCCGGAGTTCCGTGCCTTCACGGCGTGGATTGTAGCGGCGAACGACAGCAACGGGTGGCTGGAGGTGATCGGAGTGGCGGGAGACGCTCCCAATCGCGGACTGCGGGAAGCGGCGGCCCCGGGCGTGTATGTCCCGTACACGCTGGTGATGGGCGATTCGCTGTACCTGGTGATGCGCACCGCTGGAGATCCCCTGGGAACGGTACGCGCGGTTCGCGAACAGATTCACGCGGTGGACGCCGGTCAGCCGTTGGGGAGGACGAAAACGGCGGAGGATTTGCTGCGCGACGAGGGTTGGGCGCGGGAGGAGTTCGTTTCGTCACTTTTTCTGGTGCTGGCTGGGATGACGCTGGCGCTGGCGGCGACGGGCTTGTACAGCGTGGTGGCGTATGCGACGGCCCTGCGGTCACGAGAGTTCGGGATCCGGCTGGCGCTCGGCGCCGGGAAAGGACACGTGGTGGGTCTGGTGCTCGGCGCGGCGGGAAGGACGGTGAGTGCGGGAGTGATGGCGGGAGTGATTCTCAGCGTGGCGGGCAATCGGCTGCTGGCACAGTGGGTGCCGGGGAGTGTAGTGGACGCGGCGATGTTGGGCGGCATTGCGATGCTGCTGTATAGCGCGGCGGCGATAGCGGCCTTTGTGCCGGCACGGCGTGCGGCGAGTGGAGATCCAGTGCGGGTGTTGCGAGCGGAGTAGAGACACTACCGCTGAGAAATGGAGATCGAAGTGAGGACGCTGCGTTGGATTGCCCGGCTCGGCATCACCGGAGAGAATGATGGGTTCGAAACCAAGCCCTCCGCTCAGTGAAGCTTGAGGGCCCATTCCACCTGACAAGCAACGGATCCTGGCCTTATTGATCAAGGAGGGAGACTGTGTTCTTACACGCCCCGGCGCCTCCGCTCCAGTTCTGCTTGCTCCTGCGCTGCCCGCAGTTTGTCCATGACTTTCTGGCCATTGATTGTGTACATGGCGCCGCAGGCCTCGCAGCGAAGGTGTGGCGAGGTTTCGATGATTGCCACGCTCACGGGAGCTTTCTGGCCGCAGGAAGGGCAAGGGACATTCACCAGGTCGGACGGATCGATGTTGTGGGGCATGGCCGCAGCCTAGCGGACGGCGCGCTGAAAGTCAACGTGCCTGTAATTGCGTGCCTGTAATTGCTTGTCGCTAGCATGTGAGTTGTCCGGTCGTGGTTTCCGAACCTCAGCGCGGGGAGGGCGTCCCTCCGGCGGCCACAGACGATGGAGAATGGGCCGCGCTTCGGACCCTTACCGTAGGTCTTTATCTGCTGCCACGCCGATTCTTCTGCTGTGCGGCGCCGTAGGCTTTCATGGCATCGAGAGTCTCCGGCATTTGATGAGGATCGCGGATCGTGCGATAAAGCATCTGCCGCCAGTCGAACGGAGCGCCGGCCATGTAGCGATAGTTGGCGGGTAGAGGCGGGCCTCCTGGCGACCCCGGCGTGGGAATCGTGGCGGGAAGGTGGAATGCATACATGCTGCCGCCGGCCAGAGGCTCGTGAGGAATATTCAGCAGCCAGGCGCAGTTTTCACCGTCGGCGAACATGTTGGCGGATACGAAAGCCCACAGTCCTGCGTCACCGGCTGCGGCTGCCTGGCAATCCCACAAGCGGCCTTGAGGCACATAGACTGAGGGATCGGCGATGTTGTACGAGTCGACCAGCACGTGGTCCAGTCCTTGCGTCTGAACGAAGCGCTCGACTTCGGGCAGTTCCGTATCCCAGTCCAGGTTGGAATCGCTTACCAGCTCGTAGCCGGGACGGCCGAGAGCGAGCGAATTCAGGAAGGGCATATAAAACGGCCAGGCCCGAACCACGGTAATCACCGACGCAGCGGCCAGAGCAGCCGAAATCCAGACGAAAGCTCGCGCCCATGTTCGGCCGGTATCCCGCAGGTTTGCGAGCAGCCGCGGCACCGGAGCCAGCAGCAGCGACAGCAGGGCCAGCGGAACGGAAAAGTGGCGGATCGAAATGGTCATGGGGCTCATCATGCAGGCGAAGGTGATGATCACCATCCCCAGCCATAGCGAGCGCCAGTGGAACTCCATGCCCGCTCGCACGGCCGTCGCGCGTGGGCGGCCGAAACGGGCGGCGAGAGCTGCCGCCAGGCTAATCGCCAATGCGGCGAGAAACGCCAATGTAGACTTGAGCAGCGTCACCACCGGAAAGTAGAACCAGACCCCATGCGAGTAGGCGTGGCCGAAGAGGTATGTCGGCCGGACCGCGCCAAACCCAAAGAGGACGACGCCGCCCAGATAGGTCACCAGCGGCAGCAGCAGCCGGCGGAGTGCCATCGCGGCCCATCCACCACCGATCACCTTGAGCAGGTCCGTGGGCTGGTTCCACGAGAGTACGAATTCCACGCTGTACACCAGCAGGGCCGCCATCAGCACTGCTTTGCCGGTTAGACGCCAGCCGCGGCGCCACCACGCTCGGAACTCAACGCCAGAGGGCTGGCCGGCCAGTGGCAACCAGCGCAATACGAATGGGAACGCGGCGAAGACGAAAAGCAACAGTCCCGCAGAGAATTTCGAAAGCAGCGCCAGGGCGAGTGCCAGCGCGACGCGGCGGGTAGCGCCCCGCGACTGGTCTCGCCACATGGTAGCGAAGGTCCAAAGCGCTACCAGGGAAAACAGCGCCACGGCGGTGTCGGTGAGCACCAGCGGGCCAAAGGTCAAAAACGTCGGCGCGGTTGCGAACCAGCACAACGCAAATGCGCCACCCCAGCCGTCCGACAGCCGCTCGCCATAGCGGTAGATCACCAGGCCGGTTGCCAGCAGGAGCAGCAACATGGGAAATCGGGCCCAGCGCAGGGTGGCGTCACGATCATTCCAGTGAGTGATGATCGCTGCGCCGAACGGCCATTCCGCCAGCATGGGGTTAAAAGGTCCCAGGCCGCTCCAGGTCCAGATGTAGTCAGCGTAATCGGCGCGCACGCCACGCGCCACCAGCGGCGCCGCCGCCAGCAACTTCACCAACGGCGGGTGTTCGGGATTCATACGCAGATCGAGCTTCCAGTAGCTGACGCCCGCGCCGATGTGCGCCACTTCGTCAACCGCCACGGACTCGCGGAACGCCGTGCTACCGGCCAGGACGGCAAGCACAGCTAGCAGAAACGCTGCGACTAACCGCGGCGAACCCGGCTTCTGTCGAAACGAAATTGCGATTTTAGCCTCCCATTTGCCAATGGTAGCGCGCCACAGGATGCACGTGAGGCTTCGCGTCGCAACTCCTGCAGTCAGACTTGGCGGACGCGCGAAAAGCGTCGAGAGGAGTCTCGACGCGGCAAACAAGAGTGTTTGCGCCACGCCTGACTGCGAAGATCTTCTTGCAATTCAGGGATGATGGGCGGTGATGCGGTATTGCGCGGTTGGGATCTGGGAGATGGTTGCTGGACTTCATCGCACCTCATCGCCTTGAGACAAGCACGGCCGACTCGGGCTGGAGATCGGTCAACACGTAACCAAGCACCGTGTGTGTCACTCCGGAAAGTGAGCCAAGCCGGTGGGCCACTCGGACTCGCTTGGTTGGCGGCCGAGGGCTGCAAACACGGATCTCCAACGTTCTGCCAGCCCCGGAGCATGAATCAAAGGCTTAAAACCTGCGCGCAAATATAAGCGGACTGCCGGAAGCCGCCATCCTTGCACACCCAGGAATATGTGGCGATATCCCCCTTGACGCAATCGCCTGACGGCTGCCGCAACCAATGCGGATCCCAGCCCGCGACGCCGATGTGCGGGCGAGACCACCAGGTAGCCCAACTCACCCCCGCCCGGAAAGTAGAAGCGCGTGGCCGCCGGATTGTGGGCGGCACCGATGCAAGCCACCCATTGGGAGGAATCGCAATCGAGAACCGCAAAGAGACCGTCCGGCAGGAGCGAATCGCAATAGCGCCGCCATTCCCTATCGGTCAAAGCGCCGTCGGCTTCGACTATGGAACGTGCCTGATCGACTCGTTCACTGGCGATCGCGCAAAGCCGGTATGGCGGAGACACAGAAGGGACCTCGGGGAGCGGGTGCTGGTTTGGCCAAAGCATGTACAATGCCAGTCCCTGGAGTTCATCATTCGCCTGGTGGTTTGTCAGTAACTATCCCCCGGCAAAGCCGGGGGCTTTATGAATTTGGGCCGCTCAAAGCGGCTGGCGGGGTCGCTGCCGCGCCCCGCAGTTTCGTGAGCCGCTCAAAGCGGCTATGCGGGGTCGC